>Ga0224495_10000087_pt1 | contig 69153 bp, 62 predicted proteins | sample SF_Jul11_sed_USG_FD_168128 | JGI IMG/M metagenome (GOLD analysis project Ga0224495, IMG submission 168128) | Sediment microbial communities from San Francisco Bay, California, United States - SF_Jul11_sed_USGS_4_1 | ecosystem: Environmental > Aquatic > Marine > Sediment | place: USA: California...
CATCCGCGCCGGTCGAACGCGCCGGCAAAACACACGGTAAGCCCCGGCTACTTAAAATACGCGTACTGGTGATAGACGACGAAGAGAACGTGCGCGATGGCATGTGCCATCTGCTGAGCGACTGGGGCTGTGAATGCGACGCGGCCGAATCGATCGAGGAGGCGCTCGAGCTGGCACGTGTCAATCCGCCCGGATTGGTCATCAGCGATTACCGGCTGCGCGAGCAGCGCACCGGCACCGAAGCCATCACGGCCCTGCGCGCATTGCTGGGTGAAGAATTGCCTGCCCTGCTGATCACCGGGGACACCGCCCCCGAGCGGTTACGCGAAGCAAAGGCAAGCGCCATACCGCTGCTACACAAGCCCGTGTCGCCCGGACAGTTGTACCGCAAGCTGGTGGAGGTGCTGGAAGATAATTCCTGACGGATTCTAAATAAACAGCAAGATTGGAATACCTTGATGCCTTTCAGACTTGGGGCAATTTAATCCCAGCGATCATCCCTGACCTGGACGATGCCATTCTCGATGCGCGCCGGGAATACGGCAGTAGGCTCATAGGCCGGTGCGGTCAGTGCCTCACCGGTCCTGATGGAGAAGCGTGCACCATGGCGCTGGCAAACGATCTGCTCGCCCTCGATGCAGCCGCCGGTCAATTGCCCGCCATCATGGGTGCAGACATCCTCGATCGCATGGAATCCATCGTCGAGCTTGAATACTGCGATGGCAGTGCCGTCGACTTCGATGTGCACGGGGTGACCGGGAACGATCTCATCCGCTTTACCAACATCCACCCAGTCGCTCATACCACCTGCACCTCGATGTCCGGCTCAATGGTGCGCGCCAGGTGGCCGATCGCATTCAGCGTTCCGGCCAGTGAACTTGGGCAACTGCCGCATGCGCCGAAGTAGCGGATCGAGAGCACGTTGCCTTCGAGACCTACGATCTGCAGGTCGCCGCCGTCGGCCATCAGCGCGGGGCGGATCTGCTGGTCGAGCAAATCTCGGATTGCGGCCAGTCTCGGTTCGTCATCGAAACTTTCCGTAGTTTCGATATCCGGCTTAACAGCAGCCTCTGCCTCGCGGATCGGCATCGCGATCTCGCGCAGTAGCGTTGGCCAGTCGGCTGCGCCGTCCTGGGTGACGGTGATCCACTTGTCGGTGTAATAGACGTTGGTGACGTGCGGGATCGCAAACAGTGCGGATGCCAGCGGATCCATCGCTGCTGCAGTTGCGCTGTCGAACGAGTGGGCCGTGCCCCAGGTCAGTCTTTCCTTGAGCACGAACTTGACCGCGTTCGGGTTGGGTGTGTCTTCGATGTCGGCTATTTTTGGCATGTTCTGTCTACTGTTCTGGCAATTATCTTGGCGGTGTTTACGCGACGTTTCCCGAATCGGGAACCGGATCGTTATTTCCTTCGGTCGAAGCCGAATTCTCTGAATGCAGTGCCGCGTGGAGCGTGTGCCATGGCAGGATCGCGCACTTGACCCGTGACGGCAGGTCCTTGACGCCGGCAAACACTTTCAATTTGCCGAGATGATTGTCCTGATTCTCAGGGTCGAGTGTGCCGGTGGTCATGCCGCGGAATTCCTCTACCATCGCTTCCGCCTCCTCCACGGTCTTGCCTTTGACTGCGCTGGTCATCATCGATGAAGACGCCTTGCAGATCGCGCAACCGTGTCCTTCAAAGGCAATAGCTTCGATTTTTTCATCCGCCACGTTCATCGACAGTTTGATGTGGTCGCCACACAGGGGATTGTGCCCGTCTGCATGGCGGTTCGCGTCCTCGATCGCGCCCCAGTTCCTCGGCTTGCGGTTGTGGTCGAGAATCACTTCCTGATAGAGCTGGCGCATATTTGTCGAAGCGGTGTCGCTCATGTAAACATCTCCTGCACCTTGCGGATACCGTCAACCAGCTTGTCGATCTCCTGAGGCGTGTTGTAGAACGCAAACGAGGCACGTGCGGTCGCCGGTACACAGAAGCGCTGCATCACCGGCTGTGCGCAATGGTGACCGGTGCGGATCGCGATACCGTCGGCATTGAGTATCGTGCCCACGTCATGCGGATGTACGCCCTCGATCTCGAACGAAAGCACCGCAGCCTTATGTTTTGCGGTACCAATGATCTTTACACCGGGCAACGCTGAGACTCTCCGTGTTGCGTATTCCAGCAGCTCGTGCTCGTATTTCTCGATATTGCCCAGACCAATTCCGTTCAGGTAATCGATCGCCGCACCCAGCGCAATCGCTGCCATGATCGGCGGTGTGCCGGCCTCGAATTTTCCGGGAATCACGTTGTAAACAGTCTTCTCGAAAGTCACCGACAGGATCATGTCGCCACCGCCCTGATAGGGACGCATCTTCTCCAGCAGCGCTGCCTTGCCGTACAGCGCACCGATACCGGTCGGGCCGCACATCTTGTGTCCGGAAAATGCATAAAAATCACAGTCCAGATCCTGCACGTCAAGCGTCTGGTGTGGCGCTGCCTGTGCACCGTCGAGCAACACCGGCACGCCTTTGCTATGAGCAAAAGCGACCATTTCTTTAACCGGATTGATCGTACCCAGTGCATTGGATACATGGCTGAGTGCAAGGAACCTGGTCTTGTCGTTGAACAGCGCCTTGAATTCGTCGACCATTAATTCGCCGTCATCGTTCATCGGGATCACGCGGATCACTGCGCCCTTTTCTTCAGCCAGCATCTGCCAGGGGACGATGTTCGCGTGATGCTCCAGACCGGACAGGATGATCTCGTCGCCCGCGCCGATGAAAGTGCGGCCGTAACCGTGCATCACCAGGTTGATCGCCTCGGTGGTGCCGCGCGTGAAAATGATCTCGCGCGATTCCTTCGCATTAATAAAGTGCTGCACCTTGACGCGTGCTTCCTCGAATTCCTTCGTCGCCAGTTCGCTCAGGTAATGCACCGCGCGATGGATGTTGGAGTGCTCCTCTTTTTGGTAGCGCACGATGCGGTCGATGACCTGCTGCGGCATCTGGCTGCTGGCGGCGTTATCTACATAAACCAGCGGCTTGCCGGAAACTTGCAGATTCAGGATGGGGAAATCCGCGCGGATTTTTTCGATATTAGAACTGTCGATTGTCATACGCTTGCCTTCATACGTTCATCCAGTATTGTCCTGCCCAAGGCTTCGACCAGCGCCGTCACCGGGATCTTGTCGATGATCTCTGCCGCAAAGGCATGGGTGAGCAGGCTTCTTGCTCGTTCCTCGGTTAGCCCGCGGCTCTTGAGGAAGAACAATGCGTCGGCGTCGATCTGCCCAATCGTTGCGCCATGCTTGCAGCTCACGTCGTCGTTGAAAATTTCGAGTTGCGGCTGGGTATCGATGTGTGCCTTGCCTGACAGCAGCAGATTACGGCTGCTCTGCTCCGAGTCTGTTCCGGATGCGCCCTCGCGCACCATGATCTTGCCGCCAAAGATCGCATGAGCCGATCCGTCAGCGATGCATTTGTGCAACTGGTGGCTCTTGCAGCGCGGCATAGCATGATCGATCTGCGTATGGGTATCGGCGATCTGGCGGCCACCGATCAGCGCCAAGCCATTCAGCGTCGCCTCGGCACCTTCGCCCTGCAGGGTGACATGCAATTCATGGCGGGACAGGCGCGCACCGAATGCGAGCGCAGTCGAGGTATAGACACTGCCCTTGGCCGCATCGACAGAACAGTGCCCGATATTGAAGGCGCTCTTTTCCTCGCGCTGTATGCGCACGTGATACAGCTGCGCATGATCCTTCAGCACCACTTCGGTCACCGCATTCGAAAGATTGGGGCTGTCGCCCAAACCCGCGTAGTCCTCGATAACGGTTGCGCGACTGTTGGCCTCCATGACTATCAGGCATCTGGGATAGATCGCGGACGGCACTTCACGCTTGGTCGCAATATTCAGAATATGAATGGGTGTATTAATTTCACCGGCCACATGAACATAAGCGCCGTCCTCGAAGAAACGGGTGTTCAATGCCGCAAAAGCATCCTGCTCGAATGGGGCATGATGCGCGAAATTGGCTTCTACCTGTGTGTCGCCAACACGCTCTACCAGCGATGACACCGTCACGCCTGACCCTGCCGATTTCAGGTCGGAAAGCGGTGCGGTATAACATCCATCGACAAACACCAGCCGTATCGAATCCGGCATCAGGAGTTTATCGATGTCTTCCAGCGTCACTGACGCATAGGAATCTACCGGATGAAATGCGTGCTGAAACAGCGGTGACAGATCGGTTAGACGCCAGTCGTCGTGTCTTTCAGTGGGGAAATTCAGAGCCTGCGCACGGGCCAACGCTTCAACGCGGATAGTATCCAGCCAACCGGTTGATTTGACGGTCTTGCCTAGCAACAGCTGCTCGTAGCATTGCTCTCTGGTTATTGTCGCAGGGGTCTGCATCACGCTGCTTCCTTAAGCCAATCGTAGCCGCGTGCCTCCAGTTCCAGCGCGAGTTCCTTGCCGCCGGTTCTGACGATGCGGCCCGCGCTCATCACGTGCACGTAATCGGGGACGATGTAATTCAGCAGACGCTGGTAATGCGTCACCATCACCACGGCATTATCGGGTGAAAGCAGACTGTTCACGCCGTTCGCCACGATACGCAAGGCATCGATGTCCAACCCCGAATCGGTCTCGTCCAGTATCGCAAGCTTAGGCTCGAGGATTGCCATTTGCAGGATCTCATTGCGTTTCTTCTCGCCGCCGGAAAAACCTTCGTTCACGCTGCGACTCAGGAAACTGGGATCCATCTCGACGACCTTGATCTTCTCCTGCACCAGATCATCGAACTCCAACGGATCAAGTTCCTCCAATCCGCGTTCAGTCTGCAGGGTGTTGTAGGCCAGTCGCAACAAGGCACTGTTCGACACACCGGGAATTTCTACCGGATACTGGAATGCCAGAAACAGCCCCGCACGTGCGCGCGCTTCCGGCTCCAGCGTAAATAATCCTTTGCCTTCGAACATCGCGCTACCGCCCGTAACGGTGTAATCAGGATGGCCAGCCAACACCTTGGAAAAGGTGCTCTTACCTGAGCCGTTGACGCCCATGATGGCATGTACCTCGCCTGCACGAACGGTCAGGTTTACACCCTTCAATATCTCGACACCGGCGACTTCCGCTTTAAGATTTTTGACTTCCAGTACTACCCGGCTATCTTTGTTAATCACCCTACGCTCCCTTCAAGTTTCAGGCCAAGCAACTTGGTTGCCTCGACCGCAAATTCCATCGGCAGATGCACGAACACGTCCTTGCAAAAACCGTTGATGATCATCGAAATCGCTTCCTCGGAACCGATGCCGCGCTGCGCGAAGAAGAACATCTGGTCTTCACCGATCTTGGAGGTGGATGCCTCGTGCTCGATGGTCGCGCTGGTGTTCTGCACGTCTATCGTCGGGAAGGTAGAAGCCGAGCAACGATCGCCGATCAGCATCGAGTCGCACTGCGAATAATTGCGCGCACCGGTCGCACGGCTGCCAACCTTCACCTGCCCGCGATAGCAGTTGCTCGAACGCCCGGCAGAAATGCCTTTGGAGATAATCTTGCTGCGGGTATTTTTACCGATGTGGATCATTTTCGTGCCGGTGTCCGCCTGTTGCAGATGATTGGTCAGTGCCACCGAATAAAATTCGCCGATGGAGTTGTCGCCCAGCAACACGCAGCTCGGATACTTCCAGGTGATCGCGGAACCGGTCTCAACCTGTGTCCATGAGATCTTGGAATTCACACCTTTGCACAGGCCGCGTTTTGTCACAAAATTGTAGATGCCGCCCTTGCCGTTTTCGTCGCCCGCATACCAGTTCTGCACGGTCGAATATTTGATATCCGCACTGTCCAGCGCGACCAGCTCAACTACCGCCGCATGCAACTGGTTGGTATCAAACTGAGGCGCGGTGCAGCCTTCCAGATAGCATACTGAAGCGCCTTCCTCGGCAATGATAAGTGTGCGCTCAAACTGACCCGAACCTTCGGTGTTGATCCTGAAATAGGTGGACAGATCCATCGGACACTTCACCCCCTTGGGAATGAAACAGAACGAGCCGTCGGTAAATACCGCCGAATTCAGCGCCGCATAAAAATTATCGCTGGTCGGCACGACGCTGCCCAGATACCGCTTGATCAGTTCGGGATGCTCGTGTACCGCTTCCGAAAAGGAGCAGAAAATAATTCCGACTTCGGCCAGCTTCGCCTTATACGTTGTGGTCACCGACACGCTGTCGAAAATCACGTCCACTGCCACACCAGTCATCAACTTCTGCTCGTGCAACGGCACGCCCAGTTTCTCGAAAGTACGCAGTAACTCGGGATCAACCTCATCCAGACTGGCAAGCTGCTTCTTCGGTTTCGGCTGAGTGAAATAGATAATGTCCTGAAAGTCGATCTTGGGGTAACTCACGTTCGCCCATTCCGGCTCCACCATCGTCAACCAGTGGCGATAGGCGGACAAGCGAAATTCGAGCAGCCAGTCTGGCTCGTTCTTCTTGGCCGAGATCAGCCGGATCACATCCTCGCTCAGTCCCTTCGGAACCGATTCAGTTTCGATGTCGGTCACAAATCCATGCTTGTAAGGCTGATTGACCAGATTTTGTAGTGCTGAGCTCATCTATTGTCCCCGCCTGGAATTCTTAAACGGCAAAACTCTCGCCGCAACCGCATTGGTTTTTGACATTGGGGTTGTTGAACTTGAAAGCGTAACCCAGCCCCTGCTTCGTATAGTCGATCTCGGTACCCTCAAGGAAAGCCAAGCTCTCCGCATTCACGATTATCTTCGCGCCGTTGCTCTCGAAAACCCGGTCAGAGTCTCCCATCTCGTGGGCAATTTCCATTACGTAAGCAAAGCCGCTGCACCCTGATTTCTTCACGCCCAAGCGCAAGCCAACCCCATTGCCGCTCTTTTCAACCTGACTTCTGATGTGTTTTGCTGCTGATTCTGTAAATGTAATAGACATCATTGAATCTCCAAAAATTTACGCTGAAATGCGCCGCGAACGGATCGAGCTCACATCCACGACTTGGTGAACCCGTGAAATCGGCTTGGGTTTGATCATCTCAGCAAGGCTTACTTTCTCCAGCGCTTGCCGAATGATCCGGTTTATGCCCTGCCAATTTCCACGCGTGGAACAAAGTGTCTCTCGAGCACAAGACGACTCACTACTACATTCAGTAATTGATATCGGCCCGTCCATCGCACAGATGATTTCCGCCACCGAAATCTCATCGGGTTGACGCGCAAGTGCATAGCCACCCTTGGCACCTAACACTGAAACCACAAGGTCAAACTTGGCCAGCATCTTGAGTATCTTGCTCACTGTTGAGGCCGACATGCCCAAACTAGCAGCCACCTCTGCAGCACTATGAATAACCTTATCTCGGGCCATATAGGTCATTACCTGACAGCCGTAGTCTGCCAATTTACTTAAACGTAACATCACAACCTCCAATGTGGGACTATTTTAGTACTAGTTTATTCGCAAAGCAACCGGTTCAAGCTGGAGAATAGGAATTAACCAATAAAACTAAGGGAGAATAAACGCCTAAGGGGGAGGGGAAAAATCGGGAGGAGCCTCCTCAAAAACTTTGGGCGCCTCATATATAACCTCGGGTACAATTATTTTTTCCTCAACAGGTTTGGTTAAATAGTAGTTTAAACCAAACAAGAATGTTCTGTTATCGAGGGTCGTTGAATCTTTACTGAACTTATTTACCTTATATTCAACAATCACGCTCCAATTTGACAAAAATTTATACTCCCCACCCAAGGCTCGATTAAATCCAAATTGTTTTACATCGCGTAGATCGCTTGTGCCCGCACTGTAACCATAACCTAGTTTTACATAAGCAAGCCATTTCCCAGTAGGAAATGCCAGCCTTGCATCTAGCCCATAAGCATGCCCACCGTAAGCAATTCCATTTGAATGCAGTTCGTATCCATGCAAATCAGCATATCCACCAACCCCGACAATGCCTTTTCCGAATTTCTTGTTATAACCACCCTGTAAATATCCACCCTGAATAGCATAAGCAAGAGTCTTCTCACCCGGCGCATTAATGGCACCCGTCGCCTCGGAACTATTCACACCCAATCTTCCGCCGTAGAATTCACCCAGAAACTCATCAACCTCTGCATAAACCTTTGTAGAGGTCAAACACAGAAAAAAGGAGATCCAAGTTAAAAATATATTAACAACCCGCACTAAATCTCCCTGTTTCAGATACAACGACCACTACGTAGCGAGTTAGCTTCACAATAATCCGATACCATATAACATTAAATTTGAATGAGACAATACATCGCAGGAAAGTTCCTGTGCATGCCAGGAATATGGCTAAGTGACACCATTTTCGAATACTTCCTGAACAAATAATATAACGGCTATAAAAAGCTGACCCAAAGGAAACATCCATCAATGACAGTTAAAAAATCCTGCACACTTGAGTTTTAATGGTTGTAAAACTTACTCGCGAACTTTAAATAACTTCAACTGCCATGGAAGTGACAAAGCAAGGCAAATTATAGTAATTGAGGACTGCATTAACCAGGTGCCCGGATAACCATTGTCGTAATACAACATCGACCAAATTGCTACAAAGTTAAATAAAACCGCAAAAAAACGTTGCGCCCAAAGATTCATTCCGACTTGCCAGCGCCTTCCCAATCCGACACCTACGCCAGCAGCCATCCATCCAAAAAAAGCGCCGCCCAGCACATCCAAAGGCCAATGGATTCCGCACGCGATGCGTGAAATTCCGGCCATCGCGGCAAGAAACAATACCAATGACTTTACCCTTGAATCAACCCGCTGCATGCAAAACAATCCAGCCAGCAGAAATGCCGTGGTAGTGTGGCCTGAAGGAAAGGAAACATGCCGCAATGCAGGCCCGATAATATGCAAGTCATCCGGATCCAGTACAGCTGGGGGTCGCAAAACATCGGGATCCTTCAGCAAGTAAACCACCAGCCCCGCAAAAAACACTGTCAAAATAAATTGCCAGACCACATCAGGGCGGCGGTATATAAATGGCGTGATAAACATAATCGCTACAACACTGTCACCCAGTATCGTGACATGACTCCAAAACGTATCACCTGCAATTGTCATTGCGTGGTTCATCAACAAGAATAACTTGGCGTTTTCCCCGGATGCATGCAAAACTGCCATCGCAACCAGCGCAACCAGCGGCACACCCCAGTACCAGCCCGAGCTAAAGAGAATCCGCAAATTTGATCGTTCAATTTCTGAAGCCATGGCACGCATAAAAAGAAAAAGTTGACAGTAAACGTCCGTGTAAAATTACCGGCAGGGTATCGCGCAGTGCGCATTCGGAAAACCGGCCCGCACCACCGACAGCTGGTGAAGATTTGGATTCCGGCCAAGTTACCAGAATACCGCGCGCTCCATCTTGCGGAGACCCAAACCAGATATCGAACTGATCGTAACGCGTATCCAGAACTTGCACATGGTTTGGCCGCCCATACCATGCAAGTCGGCTGGCGTAGGTCCAGTTATCCGTAAATAAGAGCGGCTGACTGCCCGGTTTGTCCGCGATCTCCTCACGCAGTTCAGCGGCTCGTTGCGCCGCCTGAGGCCATCCATATAGATCGCGCAGCGGATTCTGATTATCCCGAAACGGAATCCACGACATAAGGAATTCACTGAACACTACGACGATCAGCAGCATCGCATAAACTGCCGACACACCGACGGAAAAACGAATCCGTCCCTTGTCCCAATTGTGCTGCAACCATCGAGCGGTCAAGGGGATCAATCCTGCCCATCCCAACGAAACCCAATGTGGCAAAGTCATTTGATAGCCGGAATTCCACCCGAACAACACCAGCACCGGCATCGCAAGTGAGAGGCACAGCCATACGCCCGGTTCCCGCCATTCGCGAGCACCTGCGACAACCGCTATCAACCCGAACACATAGATGCCGGGGCCATATACAACCAATTGTGCCAATTGCGATAGCGCGAATTTCTGAAAATACCAAACGGGGTTTCCTGTACCGTGGTGCAACTGGTACAGGAAAGAAATCCATTCATGCTTATAATTCCAGTAAAGCACCGGCAAGATCAGCAGCGATGCCAATAACATCGCCAGCCAGGGGCCCACACTGCGCAATGCCCGAACAATGCCGCCCAAACGCATCGCCAGTAACACGGTGAATACCAGCGTGATCGCGGTGTACTTGGATAAACCTCCCAGCCCCAGCAAAACCCCAAGCCACAGCCATTGGTGCAGACGGTTATCAGTGAGTACACCGTGCAGCACCAGCAACGTCAGCAAACCCAGCAATAGCAATGGACCGTCCGGCAACATCGACAAACCGATCAACTGGAACATTAATCCTGACTGCAACAGCGCAACACTAAAAAATCCAAGCCAGGGTGTTTCCAATGGGAAAATGGCATGCGTGACCCGGTGGAGAACCAGTGCAGCAGCCGCAAACAGCAGCGTGGGCATCATGCGCAACGCAATATCGGAATCGGAAAACTCCAGCACTATCGCTTGCAGCCAGCCTATCATCGGCGGATGATCGTAATAGCTGCTGTCCAAATGCAAGCCGTACAGCGCGTAGTGCGCCTCGTCAGTACCCAACCCGACGTTTGTGGACGCAATTAAACGCAGCAGGCTGCTGACTACTACCAGCATCAGGCTGGCCTGCCATGGTGTCAGACGTCTGAAGAAATCTGCCATGCGCTATGCAATATAGGCAACAATAATGTTCACCATCACCTATTTCTCCGTCCAGTTGGCACGCAATTCGCGCGCTGATCGGAAGGTTTGTTCGAGCTGCGCCGCATCGCCCTCTTCCAGCGCTTTATCCAATAGCAGTAATTCTGCAATGTAAATCTGCAACTCCTTATGCAAGGCATGATGGTTAGCTAGACAAATATCGCGCCACATCTCGGGTGAACTGGCGGCGATGCGGGTGAAGTCGCGGAAGCCGCTGGCAGCAAAAGACATCAGCACATCGCGGTTGTCGCGCTGCGCCAGATCGTGCACCAGCGCGAACGACAGCAGGTGCGGCAAATGACTCACCGCCGCGAACACCGCGTCGTGCTCTTCGTGAGTCAGCCGATAAATATTCGCGCCGCACTCTTCCCATGCGGCTTGCACGCGCGCGACGGACTGCGGGGAATTTTCCTGCAACGGAGTCAGCACCACTTTCTTGCCCATATACAGATCGGCACCCGCCGCCGCCGCCCCGCTCTGCTCGGCACCCGCAATCGGATGCGCCGGAATAAACTGCGCGACCTTGTCGCCCAGTTGCGCATAAGCGTCGCGCACCACATCGCTCTTGGTGCTGCCGCCGTCGGTCACCAGCGTATGCGCGCCCAGATGCGGTGCGATGCGCGCCATCAGCTCCGCCATCTGCCCCACGGGTGTCGCCAGCAATACCAGATCGGCATTCCCGACTTCGGCTGCAACGTCTTCACCGATACGGTCGATGATGCCGAGTTGCATCGCTTGCTGAAGGTTGCCCGAGCTACGCCCGAAGCCGACGACTTCATCGACCATGCCCGCCTTGCGCAAGGCCAGCGCGAAGGAGCCGCCGATCAGGCCGACGCCGAAGATGACGATTTTTTTGAATGGTGGTTGAGGCATATTTTGCTATCCAAATTTATAAAATATCTAACGGGGCACTTCTAAAAATTCGTTTGCAACACCTACCCCCTCTCCCCTCGCGGGAGAGGGTTGGGGAGAGGGGCTGAACATAAGGCCGTTCGCCCTGAGCCTGTCGAAGGGTCGCCGCGAAGCGGCTGGCACTCTGTGGTGCAACATCAAAAAATCAAAATCAACACCGCCGGGGGTAGCCCGGCAGCTAGTCACTTTTTCTTGCTTCGCCAAAGAAAAAGTAACCAAAAAGAAGGCGACCCCGGTTTGCCGCCGCTGCGCGGTTCCCTGCGTTGCTCGACTGGTCAGGCGGCTGCGGAACTCGCGCTGCGCGCTCAAACAGTCCTCGCCGACTACCCCTGACCAGCCTGCGCTACTCGGCGGCGCACAGGGGATAAAAACCAAAATCCTAAAACCTTAAAACCGTAGGGCGGGCACGTTGTGCCCGCCCTACGCTCACTCTGAGTCTGTACCATCGATTGGAGATGCTGGTTCAACGTAGGTGCTTCTTACTCTATCTCCGAAGTAATCAATTGGAGATCCAACATATCCCTGACTACGAACATAAAGTTGCAAGCACAGTGCATGAGGTGTTACGTCCGCTATAGTACTTTCTGGTGCAAATCCTCCCCGGATAAGCTCTAAAGCTCTGAGGTGATCAAGTTCTCTATCGAGCTGATGTAAATCTTCAATGCCAGTTATTTTAATTAGCTCATCTGCTTCCATGAATAAGTTATCGGCACCTATCCATCCGGCTATACTTTTATAAATACCAACGTTTTCGCAAACATACTTAATAAGTTTTGCTTGGCTACTAGTAAGCTGAGAAAGCATATTTATAAAAATAAGATTACTTTCGTCCTTCCCATTAGGAGTGCAAGACGAAGCTAATAATCCAGCCCAAAAGTTTTGCATCAAATCTTCTTCAGCCCACGAGCCATTTTCGATGGTAGCGTATATCATTCTAGGATGCGCACTGATAGCAACTTTAACAGCTTGCTGTTCAACTAATGCCTGAGCTTTGGTAGCAATTTTTACAGCATTGTTGGCGCGCCATGCACTTACATGATCCTTCAACAAAAGGCCGAATTCTTCTGCTGCTGGCAGGCAAATACGGGCTAAGAAAGCTGATGCTCCATCAACAGCTCCTTGGGTAACGGTATTAACTGAATCCGCAATGGGCTTGATCCCTAACACATCTAAGCTATTACTTTCATTTGGCATAATACTTACCCATTAATAACATAACGCGCACAAGAACAGCCAGCGTAGGGCGCATTAGCCGAAAGCGTAATGCGCCGTATGAAAATCAAACATCCGGCGGCTTTGCTAATCCGCCCTACTACTTCGTTCCCACGCGGAGCGTGGGAACGATAATCAAAAAAGTTCGTGCGCGCAGCGCACACAATACCGCTTTGCTTCTTTTCCCCTGAGCGCCGCCGAGTAGCGCAGACTGGTCAGGGGATTTCGGCGAGGACTGTTTGAGCGCAGCGAGTTCCGCAGCCGCCTGACCAGTCAAGCAACGCAGGGTACCCCGAAGGGGCGGCAAACCGGGGTCGCCTTCTTTTTGGTTACTTTTTCTTGGCGACGCAAGAAAAAGTGACTTGCTGCCGGGCAACCCCCGGCGAAGTTGACTTTGGTCATTCCTGTTTCGACAGGCTCAGCACGAACGGCCTTATGTTCAGCCCCTCTCCCCAACCCTCTCCCACGAGGGGAGAGTGGGTGCCACATACTCTCGGCGGTTTTGCTTTTGTGTACATCACAATGCGCCGCCGCTTCGCGTCGATCCTTCGACAGGCTCAGGACGAACGGCTTTATGTCCGGTACCCGCGTGGGCACAACAACGTGCCCACCCTACCAAAATTACAACGACCTCCCTATCGCTTTAGCGATACCACCCAACGTCCCCATCAACTTCTTCAACTCTTCCGGCGTCAAAGCCTGATCCGCATCACACCACGCATCGCACGGATTCGGATGCATCTCCACCAGCAGTCCGTCTGCACCGGCAGCAACAGCCGCTTGCGACAATGCGGCCACCATCCATGCCTTGCCACCGGCATGCGAAGGATCGACGATCACCGGCAAATGCGTTTCTTTTTTCAGCACCGGGATCGCGGTCACGTCCAATACATTTCTATAGTAAGTCTCGAAAGTGCGTATGCCGCGTTCGCAGAAGATGATGTTGTGGTTGCCGCCTGCCGCGATGTATTCCGCCGCCATCAGCCACTCGCTGATCGTGGCGGACATGCCGCGCTTCAAAATCACCGGCTTATTGATGCGTCCCACTTCTTTGAGCAGGTCGAAATTCTGCATGTTGCGCGTGCCGATCTGGATCACGTCCACGTCGTTTTCCATGAAGGTGTCCAACATGCGGATGTCCATCAGCTCGGTGACGATGGGCAGTTTGTATTTACTGGCGGCCTTGCGGAAGATGTCCAACCCTTCCTTGCCTTTACCCTGAAAAGTGTACGGGCTGGTGCGCGGCTTGAACGCGCCGCCGCGCATCAGACGACAGCCCGCCTCGTGCACAAATTTCGCGGACAGATCCATTTGTTCCTGTGTCTCGACCGAGCATGGCCCGCCGATGACTTGTATCTGGTTGCCGCCCAGCTTGATACCGCCGATGTCGATGACAGTGTTTTCTTTGTGCGATTCGCGTGAGACGATCTTGTATTGCTTGGCGATGTGCATCGCCGATTCCACGCCCGGCAGCGGCGTAAACATTTCCTCGGTCAACGGACGTTCGTCGCCGATGGCACCGATCACGGTGCGCTCGACGCCGCGTGAAATATTCGCCTTTAATCCGGCTGCTTCCAGTTTCTTTACCACTGCACCGATCTGTTCGTCGGTGACATCCCTGCCCATTACTATAATCATTACTTCTCTCCACGGGCATGGTCGATATGACCAGCCCTATTTAATAAATCTCGCGCTGCCCGTTCCCTCTCCTCAATCCTCTCCCGCGCGCGGGCGAGGAGGCGAACGACCGCTACGCGAGATTTTCTGTTAACGCCTGCTGTAACGCAGACAAAAATTTATCATTCTCTGTTTCCGACCCGATGCTCACGCGCAGGTATTCGGCCATATCGTAGCTGGCCACGGGACGCACGATCACGCCCAGCTCCAGCAGGCGACGGTACATCTTCATGCCCTCGCCGATTTTAAAACTCAGGAAGTTTCCGTAAGACGGAATGTATTCCAGCCCGAGTTTGCTCAGGCCTGCCGTGATCTGCTTCATGCCGCGCAGATTCAACTCAAACGTCTGCCGCACAAAATCCGTATCCTGCAACGCCGCCACGGCGGCGGCTTGCGCCACGCTGTTGACGTTAAACGGCTGACGCACACGGTTGATCATGTCGGCCACCTGCGCATGGGCGAACGCATAACCCACACGCAAACCCGCGAGGCCATAGGCCTTGGAGAAGGTGCGCGAGATAATGAGATTGGGGAATTCCTTCAGCCAGGCCACGGAGTCATAGCGGCATTCCGCCGGCAGGAATTCGTTGTACGCCTCGTCCAACACCACCAGAATGTTGGCGGGCAATGCGCGTAAAAAGATCAATATATCCGCCGCACTCAAGAAGGTGCCGGTCGGATTATTCGGATTGGCGATGAACGCCAGCTTGGCCTTTTGTTCGACAGCAGCCTTCAGCATCGCTTTCAGGTCGTGACCGTAATGGATCGCGGGCACACTGACGCCGACACCGCCCACCGCCTGCGTCGCCAGCGGATACACGGCAAACGCGTGATCCGAATATACCGCCTTGTCGCCCACGGTGAGAAAGGCACGCGCGGCCAGTTCCAGCATATCGTTGGAGCCATTGCCCAGAATGATGCGCGCATGGTCGATACCATAGCGTTTGGACAATGCATCTTTCAACTCGAAACCGTTGCCGTCCGGATACAGCGCGATGGTTTTAATTGCTTCGATCATCGCGGCGGTCGCCTTGGGGCTGCAACCGAGCGGGTTTTCATTCGACGCCAGCTTGACGATGCCGGTGATACCCAGCTCGCGCTCCAGTTCGGCAATCGGCTTGCCGGGCTGGTAGGGGGCGATGGCACGAATGTAAGCCGGAGCCAATTCAGAATAATTCATAAAAAATCCAGATTTCATCCCAACTGCTGCGTTGCATAAAAAATTTAGTTACGGCTAACCTAAAGGTTACCCTACACTGAAACTCAGTTTTCTTGCTTACATATCCAACATATGCGGCGCGTCGAAATTTTTTCCGCGCCTTGCATTTGTGCAAACTCTGAATTTTTAGAGGTGCCCTTATCCAATGTGTTGTAATAATCTACTAAACGGCGGCTGGATACGAACCCAGCACTTTGACAAACGCGGCAACTTGTTTGAGTTCAGCCAATGCGGCAGCCACTTTGACATCGGCCTGATGACCTTCAATGTCCATGTAGAACACGTATTCCCATAGCCCGGATCGAGCCGGGCGTGACTCCAGCTTGGTCATACTGACACCATGCTTGGCCAACGGCACCAGCAGATCATGCACGGCACCGGGACGGTTTGCGGCAGACATCACCAGCGAGGTTTTATCTTTGCCGGATGGTGCCACTTGCTGGTTGCCCAATACAAGAAAGCGCGTGGTGTTTCTGGCATCATCTTCGATATTTTCAACACATACGCTCAAGCCAAAGAGCGCCGCAGCCTGACTACCGGCAATCGCGGCACTATGTGGTTTTTCTGCTGCCAAACGAGCTGCCTCCGCGTTACTGGATGCGGGTATGCGCTCCACATTGGGCAGATGCAGATTCAGCCAGCCTTGGCATTGACCCAAGGATTGGGGATGTGAGTACACTACGCTGACAGAATTCAATTCACAATGCTTCACCAACAAGCATTGATGTATGGGTAACATCACCTCACCGCATATTTGCAACGGACTTTGCATCAACAGATCGAGTGTGCGCCCGACGGCACCTTCGGTAGAGTTTTCAGCCGGCACAACCCCGTATTGTGAAGTACCGCTTTCCACTGCACGAAACACCTCATCTATATTCGAACACGAATGCCCCTGGATCGCATGGCCGAAGCGTTTCAGTGCAGCAGCCTCGGTAAAGGTACCATCCGGACCCAGATAGGCGACTGATACAGGCGCCTCCAGGGCGCGACACTGCGACATCATCTCGGTGAACAATTGAGCTATCGCAGCGTCACTCAAAGGCCCTTTGTTATTTCCCTGCATACGTTGCAACACCTGCGCTTCACGCTCGGGACGCAATATCACACCACTGCCTTTCAGGTGCCCGATTTTCTGCGCCAAAGAGGCACGCTGATTAGCGAGTTTCAGCAACTCATCATCAAGATGGTCGATTTGCTCGCGCAGCTGATTTAATTTGTCTTCCATATCAATTTTGATCCTGCCATTCGGTCACTGATCTTCCGCCAACGGCAGATCACGCACCATCAATACCCCCGGAATAGCGGCAATCTGCGCAATCAGGTTGGCAGGTATCGAGCTGTCGGTATCAACCAGCGTGTAGGCCATCTCTCCGCGAGACTTGTTCATCATGTTGTGGATATTGATACCGGAGGCTGCCAGCGTCGTGGAAATCTGTCCCAACATATTTGGTACGTTGCTGTTGGCAATCGCCAGACGGAAGGAGGATTCGCGCGGCATCGTCACATTCGGGAAGTTGACTGTATTGACCACGTTGCCGTGCTCCAGATAATCGCGCAACTGTTCCGCCACCATCACCGCGCAGTTATCTTCCGCTTCCTGTGTGGATGCCCCCAGATGCGGCAAAGCGATCACGCCGGAATTGTTCAGCGTCTTGTTGCTGGGGAAATCACACACATAGCAACGGACATGCTTGCTTGCGATTCCGGCCAGGATCGCATCCTCATCGACAATCGCATCGCGCGAAAAATTCAGCAGCACGCATCCGGTCTTCATCGCCGCAACACGCTTCTCATTGATCAGCTTGCGCGTTGCATCCAGAAGCGGCACATGCATGCTGACGAAATCACTGTGCTTGAGCAAATCCTCCACGCTGCTCGCCTTCTTTACCTGCGAGGGCAGGCTCCATGCGGCATCCACCGTGATCTCCGGATCGAACCCGATCACGTTCATGCCGAGGCCGATCGCCGCATCGGCCACCAGACGACCTATCGCACCGAGACCGATGATGCCCAGCGTGCGGCCGCGCAACTCGGTGCCCGCATAGTTTTTCTTGCCGTCCTCGACCAGCTTATGCATCGTCGCATCGTCGCCTTTCAGGGATGCAGTGAAATGCAGCGCGGGAATAATATTGCGCGAAGCCAGTAACATGCCGGTGATCACCAGTTCCTTGACCGCGTTGGCATTCGCGCCGGGTGCGTTAAACACCGGCACACCCCGCTCACTCATCGTTTTCACCGGTACATTGTTGGTGCCCGCACCGGCTCGAGCGATCGCCATCACCGTCTTGGGAATGTCCATCTCCAGCATATTGTGCGAGCGCACCAGTATCCCGTCGGGCTCGGCAATATCTGTCCCCGTGATGTATTTGGCGGCGGGAAAGCGCTTCAAGCCGACTGACGCGATCTTGTTAATCGTCAGTATCTGGTATGTTTTTGCTGTAGATTTCTTAGCCATATTATTTTGCAAATTCCTTCATGAAATCGACCAAAGCCTGAACACCCGCCAACGGCATGGCGTTATAGATGGAGGCGCGCATACCGCCCACCGAGCGATGACCCTTCAGCTGCAACAAGCCGCGCGCATCTGCCTGCTTGACAAAATCACCGTCCATATTCGCATCCTTAAGCGTGAACGGCACGTTCATGCGCGAGCGATCGGACTGCGCCGTCGGGCAGCTGTAAAAACCGTTGCTGGCATCGATTGCGTCGTACAGCATCTTGGCCTTGGCGATATTCACCTTCTCCATTGCCGCGATGCCGCCGTTCTTCTTCAACCACTGGAACACCAGCCCTGCAATATAAATTCCATAGGTAGGCGGCGTGTTGTACATCGAATCATTCTCGGCGTGGGTCTTGTAGTCCATCATCGTCGGCGTACCAGGAAGCACTTCACCGATCAGGTCTTCGCGCACGATCACGATGGTGAGTCCTGCAGGGCCGATATTTTTTTGCGCACCCGCGTAAATCAGACCAAACTTGGACACATCGACAGGGCGCGAGAGGATACACGAAGACATGTCCGCCACCAGCGGCACGCCACCGGTATCGGGCACCCAGTTGAACTCCACCCCACCGATGGTCTCGTTCGGTGTGTAATGCAGGTAAGCCGCATTGGCATCGCGCTTCCACGAATCAAACGCGGGGATATAGGAGAAATTCTTGTCCGCGCCGGTCGCCACGACATTAATCGTGGCAAATTTCTTTGCCTCGCCGATGGCCTTCTTCGACCACTCGCCGGTGTTCAGGTAATCAGCCGTAGTCTTGCCGCGCAACAGATTCATCGGAATCGCAGCAAACTGCTGGCTGGCACCGCCCTGCACAAACAGCACTTTATAGTTGGCAGAAATACCCATCAGTTCGCGCAGGTCGGTTTCAGCCTGAGCCTGGATACCCATGTACTCCTTGCCGCGATGCGACATTTCCATCACCGACATACCGCTACCGTGCCAATCGGTCATTTCCACCTGCGCCTGCTGCAAAACTTCTTTTGGCAACACTGCCGGGCCGGCGCTGAAGTTATAAATCGTCATACTGTCTTACTCCAAGTTTTCAAAATAATTTTAATGTCGCGACTCATTTATTAAGCTAAAACTGAATGGCGGATATTTACATCCCTTTAATCCTCAACCTGCCCCTGATCTTCTTCCGGATCGGCGATGCGGCTCAAACCCACCAGCTTGTCGCCTTTCTCCACGTTCATCAGCGTGACACCCTGCGCAGTGCGGCCCATTTCGCGAATCTCCTTGACGCGTGTTCGGATCAACACACCGCTGGAGCCGATCAGCATGATCTCGTCCTCGACATCCACCAGCGTCGCGGCAACCATTTTTCCGTTGCGCTCGGACGCCTTGATCGCGATCATGCCCTGCGTACCGCGTCCATGACGCGTGTACTCGGTGATAGGACTACGTTTGCCATAACCGTTTTCGGTCGCGGTCAGGACACTTTGCTGCTCATTTTCGGCCACCAGCAGCGAGATTACCTGCTGCTTGGGTGCCAGCTTCATGCCACGCACACCGCGGGAAGAACGGCCTGTCGCGCGCACATCATTCTCGTCGAAGCGCACTGCCTTACCACCGTTGGAAAACAACATCACGTCGTGCTGACCATCGGTGACAGCAACACCGACCAGACGGTCGTCTTCGTCCAGATTGATCGCAATGATGCCGCGCTTCATCGGACGCGAGAAATCATTCAAGGAAGTCTTCTTAACCGTTCCGTTGGCCGTCGCAAAAAAGACAAATTTGTCTTCAACAAACTCGCTCACAGGCAACACCGCGTTGATCTTCTCGCCCTCTTCCAGCGGCAACAGGTTCACGATTGGCTTGCCGCGCGAAATGCGGCTTCCCTGCGGCACTTCATAAACCTTCAACCAGTAAACCCGACCGTGGCTTGAGAAGCACAGGATGTAATTGTGCGTGTTGGCGATGAACAGGCTGTCGATAAAATCGTCTTCCTTGGTCGCCGTTGCCTGCTTGCCGCGCCCGCCGCGTTTTTGTGCACGGTATTCGTCCAGCTTCTGCGCCTTCATGTAACCGCTGTGCGACATCGTGACCACAACATCTTCCGGCGCGATCAGATCCTCCATGCTCATGTCATGCGTGTGGGTGATGATCTCGCTGCGGCGCTTGTCACCAAACTGGGACTTTACCATCGCCAATTCATCGCCGATGATCTGTGTCACACGCTCCGGCTTGGCCAGTATATCGAGCAGGTCGGCTATCTTGTCCATCACATCGCGGTATTCGCCGACGATTTTGTCCTGCTCCAAACCGGTCAGGCGCTGCAAACGCAACTCCAGAATCGCCTGAGCCTGCGCATCGGAAAGGAAATAGCCGCGCTGATTGCCCTCGCCGACCAGACCAAACTGCGGCAACAGTCCATCGGGGCGCGATGCATCACTGACGCGGCTCAACATATCTTCCACCAGCGACGAACGCCAACTGCGATCCATCAGGCCGCGCTTGGCATCAGCCGGAGTCGGCGCAGCCTTGATCAGCGCGATGATCTCGTCAACATTGGACAGCGCCACCGCCAGACCTTCGAGGATATGGCCGCGCTCGCGTGCTTTACGCAATTCAAAGATTGTGCGGCGGGTAACGACTTCGCGACGATGGCGCAGGAAAGCATCAATCACCTGCTTAAGGTTGAGCAACTTGGGCTGGCCGTCGATGATCGCGACCATGTTGATGCCGAAGCTGTCCTGCAATTGGGTGTCCTTGTATAACTTGTTGAGGATCACCTCGGCATTCTCACCACGCTTCAGCTCGATCACCGCACGCATGCCGGACTTATCCGACTCGTCGCGGATCTCTGAGATACCTTCCAGACGCTTCTCGCGCACCAATTCGCCGACCTTGATCAGCAGGTTGGCCTTATTAACCTGATAGGGCAACTCATCAATGATGATGGCTTGGCGCTCACCCTTGCCGATATCCTCGAAATGGGTGCGGCCACGCATGATCACACGCCCCCGCCCGGTGCGGTATCCTTCTTTAACCCCGGACAGTCCGTAGATAAATCCACCCGTCGGAAAATCCGGCGCCGGTACGTATTCGATCAATTGCTCGATATCCAACTCCGGGTTCTTCAGCAGTGCCAGACAGGCATCCACCACCTCTGTCATGTTATGCGGCGGGATGTTGGTTGCCATGCCCACCGCGATACCGGATGAGCCGTTTACCAGCAGGTTGGGGAAGCGCGACGGAAACACCAGCGGCTCGTGCTCGGAACCGTCGTAGTTCGGCCCGAAATTAACCGTTTCTTTGTCCAGGTCGGCCAGCAACTCGTGCGCGATCTTTGCCATACGGATCTCGGTATAACGCATCGCCGCCGCGTTATCGCCGTCCACCGAACCGAAGTTACCCTGCCCGTCCACCAGCGGATAGCGCAACGAAAAATCCTGCGCCATACGCACGATGGTGTCATACACCGCCGTATCGCCGTGCGGATGGTACTTACCGATCACGTCGCCGACGATACGCGCCGACTTCTTGTAAGCCTTGTTCCAGTCGTTGGACAGCTCGTGCATCGCGAAAAGCACGCGGCGGTGTACCGGTTTCAAGCCATCGCGCACATCGGGTAGCGCGCGTCCGATGATGACGCTCATCGCATAATCCAGATAGGACTTGCGCATCTCCTCTTCAAGGCTGACGGGGTGTGTTTCTTTGGCGAATTGCTGTTCCATGGATCGACTCTTGCCTCTGGTAATTGCAGCTTGTGACAAAGCGCGCATTTTAGCACAGCGACACCACCCTGAGCCACCCGCTTGATGGATATACTGATTTGGCTAAAGCACCGAGTTTTGGTACAGTCACCCGCTCTAGCAACCAAATAACCGCCATGACCAACGCCGATCCAATCGAACTCGAAAAATTTGCCCAACTGGCCCACAAGTGGTGGGATCCCTCCAGCGAGTTCAAGCCGCTGCACGACATCAACCCCCTGAGGTTGGGCTACATAAATCGCCTTGCGGATTTGTCAGGTAAGACCGTGCTCGACGTAGGCTGCGGTGGCGGCATCCTATCGGAAAGCATGGCCGGCATGGGCGCAAGCGTTACTGGCATCGACATGTCCGACAAACCGCTGCAGATTGCGAAACTGCACCTGCTGGAAAGCGGCAAACAGGTCGACTACCGCAAGATTCCCGTCGAACAACTGGCCGCAGAACAGCCCGAGCACTACGATATCGTCACCTGCATGGAAATGCTCGAGCATGTTCCCGACCCGGCAAGCATTGTTTCCGCCTGCGCCAAGCTGGCCAAACCGGGGGGCTGGGTATTTTTCTCCACACTCAACCGTAACCCGAAATCCTATCTGCTTGCCGTGATCGGTGCGGAATACCTGCTCACCCTGCTACCCAAGGGCACGCACGACTACGCCAAATTCATCAAACCTTCCGAATTGGCCCAGTCCTGTCGCAATGCCGAGCTGAACCTGATTGACCTGATTGGCCTAAGTTACAACCCCCTCAGTAAAGTATATTCGCTGGGAAAGGACACGGATGTAAACTATATGGTCGCCTGCCGACGCGATTAAATTCTCTAATTCTGCTCTCTGCACAATTTCAGCACGATCCCAATTATTTCAGCAAATTTAATACCATGCTTGATGATATGATCCCACCCCACATAACTAATTAACCTTTTGATTAAATGAAAAACCTTCAAAGAGGATTTACGCTGATAGAGCTCATGGTCGTAGTTGCGATCATCGGTGTTCTGGCTGCGGTGGCCATTCCCGCTTACGGGGACTATACGGCGCGGGCACAAGCTTCCGAAGCTTTTACAATGCTCGACGGTATTAAATCACCCTTGACGGTGTACTACACAACCGCTGAAAAATTTGCGTTTGATGCCTCGGGTATCAACGGCCTACCTGCCATCACCACTGGCCAATATGTCGATCTGATGTACACGGACACTGCCGGAGGTCATGAATTCAGCGTTGTGGCAAAATTCAGAACTGCCGGAACCAGTTCCAAAATCTCAGGCAAATCCATTCACATGTACTACAACCCCATTTCCGGGTCATGGAGTTGTGGAAATGGCGATGCCAGCAATGACGACACTACGACTCTCTCTGCCGTCGATACTTCCATTCCCGCACCGGCAGATAATGTCGTTGCTTCAATCGGGGCTATTTCGTCTTTACTACCGGCCAATGTGCTACCAAAATCTTGCCAGTGAGTTTAATCATCGCAGCATGATTTGCAAAAAACAGCACTCAAGCTTGAAACCAACATTACGAAACCCGCCCCTATTCCCTGCAACAATCCATGCCGCATCGAACACCGATTAAAGCAGCATTTTTAGACCTTGACGGCACCTTCGCCGACACCGCGCCTGACTTGGCCGCCGCGCTAAACCACACCCGCGCCTCGCGCAATCTTCCGCCGTTGCCGCTGACAGTGTTGCGCCCGCAAGCCTCGCACGGCTCGCGCGGCCTGCTCAAAGCGGGTTTCGACATCGAACCCGAACATCCTGATTTTATTCCGCTGCGCGACATCTTTCTCGACTACTACACGCACCACATCTGCGTGCACACACAGTTGTTCGGTGACATGGCACAACTGGTGGACGAACTGGAGCAGCGCAACATCAAATGGGGCATCGTCACCAACAAACCGGATCGCTTCACTGTACCCCTGATGCAGGCGCTGGGCTATGCCGAGCGCGCCGCCTGCCTGATCAGCGGCGACACCTGCGCCCATGCCAAACCGCATCCCGAACCGATGTTCAAAGCCTGCGAACTGGCTGGTGTCACGCCCGCGCAGTGCCTGTACCTCGGCGACGACCGGCGCGACATGCAGGCCGCCAATGCAAGCGGTATGCACGGCATCATTGCCAACTACGGCTACGTCAGCCCCGATGCCTCCATTGAAAATTGGCAGGCACACGGCAGCATCAACCTGCCCACGGAACTTCTCGCATATCTCACCCTCTGAGACTCTGTTACAATCAGCGCCGTATCAACACACCGGGGACGACTTGGCTTCGACGTGGGTTACAAAGCAGTGTAGGGCATACCGAGGACCCGCCACCTCGTAAATCAGCTGGAAAAAACTAGTCGCAAACGACGAAAACTACGCTTTAGCCGCTTAGTCGGCTGAACCTCACACCCTGCTGTCTGTGGAGGGGCTCGAAACCGCAAGGTGGAGATGAGTGAGGTAAATTACACAGAATCGTGCCGGTCAGGGTCACTTTGATCGGAGCTAGAAACAAGGTGACTCGTCCTTTACCAGCCCGCCGGTTGGCGTGTACGGGATTAAATCAAATAACATGGCTAAGTATGTAGAACTGCCTGTAGAGGGCTTGCGGACGCGGGTTCAATTCCCGCCGTCTCCACCATCAAAACAAAAAGCTCATCTTTTCAGGTGAGCTTTTTGTTTTGAGACGGCGTAAACTAAACCCGCGTCCGTAGCTATAACTTAGGTTAAGTGCATTAAACAAACCCGGTTTGTTTTAACCTTTCCCATCGCCGACTCCATTCTTCTCTTTCGCGCATTCCGGGCAACCCTCATTTGCCATATAGGCAAGCTTGTGCTTTTCACAGCGCTGAAGAATGACCGTTCTTTCCAATTCCTTGTCGCTGGGTTTGTTGTCAGTCTGTTCATTATCAGGCGGCGTCATTTATTGTCTCCTCGTGATCGTAAATGAAAACGGCGCGAATTATCATGTTAGCGACATGACAGGCAAAGGCTAACACAACACGGCAATATGGACTACCCTCCGTCGATCATGCCGTTTTGTCGGCGATTTTCCATTCGGCCACACCATCGCGCAAATGAATTGCCGAATAGCCTTCCAGCTTGAGCAATGCAACAGCATCCACTGCCATCAGGCAATATGGCCCTCGACAGTACGCGACGATAGAACGATCCTTGGGTAGTTCGTCCAATCGTTGCCGTAACTCTTCAAGTGGTATCGATCTCGCAAAGGGAATATGGGCTGCCAAATACTCTTCGGCAGGCCTCACATCCAGCACCACCACCTCTCCCCTGCGCGCCGCTTTCATGAGGCTGGCACGGTCATTTGCTACCAGTTCCTCTGACTTTGTGGCGATCTTCTGTAACGCCAGTTGCAACTCGATCAGACGTTCTTCCGCCAGCGTATGGATTTGCACCCACAAGTCAGCCACCGATTTATCGACCAGACGGTAACAGATATTCTTGCCCTGACGCTCGGTCTCGACCAATTGAGCCATGCGCAACTCGCGCAAATGCGAACTGGCGAGCTTCACACTGAGGGAAGCCTCGCGCGCCAGAGTCTCTACAGATTTTTCTCCCTGACACAGCAACTCAATCAGCTCCAGCCGCTTCGGGCTGGAGAAAACCTTGCCGATTCGCGCCACCTGTTCATACAGGTGGTCTTTGATTTTGCGGGCATTCCTCATCTCATCGTTCAAGCTATTTATAGAATGTATGGCATTAATTGTAGCCGGATTGACACCTATAAACAATTAGTGCTCTAATCAATCCAGTAATAACTAGATTGTAACTTGACTAAGGAAATTGTCATGAAAAACCTGTTCATCCTCAACGATGCCCCGTATGGCAGTGAGCGCACCTATAACGGACTGCGATTGGCAGGGGCACTTTCCAAACAGGAGGGGAATGCAGTCCGAATCTTTTTGATTGGTGATGGAGCTTCCTCCGCCCATCGCAACCAGAAAGTGCCGCCAGGTTTTTACAACATCGAAACGATGCTGGGTAACGTGATAAGGCACGATGGCCAGATCGGCATCTGCGGTACGTGCATGGAGGCACGCGGCATGACTGAAAGCGATATAGCCGATGGAACGCACCGCAGCACACTGGCAGAGTTGGCTGAATGGACCGTATGGGCTGACAAGGTTCTGGTGTTTTAATTTTCGGGAGAGAATCATGTTTTTCAAACAACTGCCAACAAAGGAGTCTTCACTGTCGTATTTTTTCGGCTGCGGCACCAAGGGTAAATCCATGGCGGTGGATGTGGTAGCGGGCGACGAGGAGTGGTACATCGAAGAAGCGAAGAAGGCGAATGTCACCATCAATTACGTCATCGATACCCATGTACATGCCGATCACTATTCCGGCGGCAGGAAGCTTGCACAGATGGTCGGCGCACCCTACTGCCTGCACGAATCTGATAAAGGCATGGTCAAGTTTGATTTCGAGCCGCTGAGCGATGGCCAGTCGCTTAACCTTGGCAACGTCGAGGTCGAAGTGCTGCACACACCCGGTCATACGCCGGATAGTATCTGCCTGCTGGTAACCGACATGCGTCGCGGCGAGTTGCCCTGGTTCGTCATCACCGGCGACACCCTGTTTGTTGGATCTACAGGCAGGCCGGACTTGCTGGGCCGTGAGCGTGAGATGGCGGCGCAGCTTTACGATAGCCTGCACACCAAATTGCTGCACCTACCCAACGAACTGGAGATATTTCCCGGCCATCAGGCGGGTAGTGTCTGCGGCGCGGGCTTGTCAGGCAAGCCCAGCTCGACCATCGGTTTTGAGAAACGGTGGAATCAGGCACTGACGATGAGCAAGGAAGCCTTCATCGAGAATCTGGTCAGCGCCATTCCGCCGCGTCCCGCCGAGATGGACAAGATGGTCGCCGCGAATATCGCGGCCTGACGATGACCGACCTGAATCACGGAATTAGGGCCAACCTCGACCAATTCCTGCATCAACTGCTGCAAGTCATGCTGGTGGGTTTCACCATCGGCATGATGCGCACAGTCGTACCCGCACTGTCCGAGTCCGAATTCGGCGTGCCGAAAAATTCCTTCATGCTGCTCACCGCTTTTGTGGTGGCTTTTGGTTTCGTCAAAGGTACGCTCAACTTCGTCGCCGGGCGATTGTCGGAGCGCATCGGCCGCAAGAAAGTGCTGCTGATCGGCTGGAGTGCGGCGCTGCCGATTCCGCTACTAGTTTATTTTGCACCGTCCTGGAGCTGGATTGTCGCCGCCACCGTGTTGCTCGGCATCAATCAGGGGCTAACCTGGTCGATGACACAAACTTCCAAGCTGGACATCACCCGCGCCGACCAGCGCGGCCTGACCATTGGTCTGAATGAATTCTCCGGCTATGTTGGGCTGGCGCTGGCGGGGATCATCACCGCCTATCTGGCCACCATGCTCGGCCCACGCACCGGACTGCTGGTATTCGGCCTGACCACCGTGCTGTTCGCCATCCTGCTGACCCTGCTGTGGATCAAGGACACTTTGCCTTGGGCAAAGTTGGAAGCCATCAAACATGCCAGTGCGCCGGTAACGGGCATGAAGCCGCGTTACCCGACCAACATCAGCGAGAAGCCGACAACGTGGGAAGTTTTCATGCTTGTATCATGGCGTGACAAACGCCTCGCAGCAATCAGTCAGGCTGGGCTGGTAGAAAAATTCGTCGATGCGCTGGTGTGGGTGTTCTACCCGGTGTTCCTCTACCAGCGCGGACTCAGTCTACCCCAGGTCGGCTGGGTCGTCGGCATCTACGGCATCGTCTGGGGCGGCTCGCAATTCTTCACGGGAAAACTGTCCGACCATATCGGTCGTCGCAAACCCAACGTGTGGGGCATGTGGATATGCGGTGCGGGAGTGGCGATGATGCTATTGAATGAAGGTGCTGTTTGGTGGTCGTTCTCAGCCGCAATCTCAGGTTTCGGCATGGCGTTGCTGTATCCCAATCTTTCCGCTGCGGTGGCCGACATCTCACACCCCAACTGGCGCGGCTCGGCCATCGGTATCTATCGCTTCTGGCGCGATCTGGGCTATGGCGTCGGCGCGCTGGGGCTGGGCATCACCGCACATTTCAGCGGCACGGTCGAAGCCGCATTCTGGTTCGTCGCAATCTCGATGTTCTTATCGGGAGGGATACTCTGGCTGTTCGGTGAAGAGACTCATCCGCGTATCGCTTTTCGCGAATAACAGCGGCCGATGTGCCTCGATAAAAAAATCCGCCTTAAAACTGTTTCACCAAGTGTGGCATAACAAACTCAAGTATCCCTTCCGCCCAATATCGCCCGTAACCATAATCATTTTGCAAGAGTCATAGATGATTTTGCATACCCAATACTGCGATACCAGGCTCAAAGAAAATATTGCGCGGCCAGATCATCCGCTGTCATCGGCATCGCAAGCAGATAACCCTGTGCGATGTTGCAGCCGAGATTGCTCAGGATTTCCAGTTGTTCTCCTGTTTCGACGCCTTCCGCCACCACCGTAAATCCCAGGGTCTGCGACATGGCCAGTATGGTCTGGGTGATGGCACGATCATCCAGATTGGCCTCGATGTCCATGATGAACTCGCGCGGAATTTTCAACTCGTTGATGGGCAGTTTGCGCAAGTAAGTCAGTGACGAATAACCGCTGCCGAAATCGTCTATGCTGATCTTCACGCCCAGCGCTTTCAGTTCCAGCAACACTCTTTGAATGCTCTCGATGTTTTCCATCAGCACGCTTTCGGTCAGCTCCAGCATCACACGATGGGCATCGAGACGATAGTGGCTAAGCAGATGCAACATCATCGCCGGAACATGCCCCAGCTTGAACTGGTTGCCCGAAACGTTGATTGAGATTTGCGGGATGTCATAACCTTTGGCTACCCAGGATGCCATTTGCTTACAGGCGGTTTCGGCAATCCATTCGCCGAGCGGGTTCATCAGGCCGATCTTTTCCGCGAGCGGAATAAATTTGGACGGTGGAATGAGTTCGCCGGAATGTTTCCAGCGTGCCAGCGCCTCGACCCCGACCATGCGCTTGCTGGCAATGTCCCACTGCGGTTGGTAAACCAGGAACAGTTCTTTTTTTGCGAGGGCGCCGCGCAAGCCGGTCTCCAGTTTGAGTCGTTCGTCGGCAGCCTGTTTGAGTTCCTCGGTAAAGAAATGATGGGTATTCCTGCCGCCATCCTTGGCTTTATACATGGCACTGTCGGCATTCTTGAGCAGGGTCTCGGCATCTTCACCGTCGCTCGGGTACAGACAGATACCCAGACTGGCGCCGGGATAAAGCTGTTGCCGCCCGATCAAGTATGGCTGCACCATCGAGTCGGAGATACGTTGCGCGGTCATTTCTGCTTCCAACGCCCCCGCCCCTTCAATCATCAAAGCAAATTCGTCACCGCCAAAACGCGCAACGGTGTCCGGCTCCCGTACGCAATTGCGCAAACGACGCGCAACTTCCTTCAGCAGCTCGTCACCGGCGGCATGTCCCAGCGAGTCATTGACCACCTTAAAATTATCCAGATCGGCAAACAGCACCGCGAAGGTAATGCCTTTACGCTCGGCATGAGCAATCGCCTGACGCAGGCGGTCAAGAAATAACGCGCGGTTGGGCAAAGCGGTCAACTCGTCGTGTGTGGCAAGGAACTCGACCCGACGCTGCGACTCCTTGACCACGGAAATATCGCTGAAGGCGCCGACATAATTGATCACTTGCCCTTTCGGGTCGCGTACCGCATTGATGTTGAGCCACTCCAGATATATCTCGCCGTTCTTGCGCTTGTTCCAAATTTCGCCCTGCCACCAGCCTTTGGTCAACAGGCATTCCCACAGATCACGATAAAAATCTTTGCTGTGTTTCCCCGAAGAAAGAAGGCTGGGCGTTTTTCCAATCGCTTCTTCGGCGGTATATCCGGTCATTCTGGTAAACGCGCCGTTGACCGTCAGGATTTTCTGGTTCGGATCGGTGATGATGACACCCTCTCCGGCGCGGTCAAACACGCGCGCAGCCAGACGCAATTGGTCTTCCGCATGTTTCTGATCGGTGACATCGGTAGCTTGAGTGCAAATGCTATATACCTCACCGTCCTCGTTCAACAGGGGGAAACGTACCGAATGCAGGATGCGTTCCTTCTCCGCCGACAAGTCCAGATGATCCTCGAATTCCAGCACGGATTTCTTGCGCGCCACGTCGAGTTCCTTGGTACGAAAATCGTCGGCCAACTTGCGCGGAAGGAGCTGTTTGTCTGTTTTCCCGAGTACAGACTCCATGCTGACATCGAAGAACTGTTCGAAGCGTCGGTTGACGAACTCGTAACGCCCTTTCATATCCTTGAGCGAGACGATCGAGGTGGAATTGTTCATGATGGACAACAATATCTCGCGGTTCTGGCGCACTTCGCTCTCTGCCGCCAGCTGCTCGGTGTAATCCAACATCACGATGATGGCACCCCGCTTGCCGCCCAGCTTGGTTTCGTAGGATGAGACGTGCAACAGATAGTGCCGCTCACTGGAAAAGATATGTTCTTCCACGGCGCGATTCTTTTGTATCGCCTGATACACCACCGTCGAAAAATCCTTCATGCCGACCGGCAGCGTCAGGGACGGCAGCATCGGCGGGAGCGCGGCGCCGTTTAGCGAGAACAGCACGGCAGCAGGGCTGTTGTAGCGGGTCAACTCCAAACGTTCGTTGCACACCAGCAACGGAAAACCAACGCTGTTCTGGATATTCTCCAGTTCGTTCAGCAATTCGGCCTGCGAGGCCGCGCGTATCTGCACCTCCTCGTTGACGGTGTTCAGTTCCTCGTTTGAAGATTGCAGTTCTTCATTGGTGGATTCAAGCTCTTCGTTGGTCGCCTGCAACTCCTCGTTGGCCGCCTCGAGTTCTTCGTTGAGCGCCTGCATTTCCTCGTTGGAAGTTTCCAACTCCTCGATCACGGTCTGCAAACGTTCGCTGGTGGAGATCAGCTCGTCTTCCAGTTCCCGGACACTACGCTCGGATTCGGACAGCACAGCGCCTTTTTTCTTCCCTTTTACAAGCTCCGGTTTTGGCAACAGCTCGAAGCAGACCAGAAATTGCTGGTGGTTTGCGCTGCTGCTGTCGAGCGGGTGCACCACCATGCGCACATCGCGATTCTCTTCGCCGATCTTGAGCGTATGCGGCCTACCGATGGCGGATTCCTGCCGGTGTTCGGCGTGATGTTGCAAGACCTGCAAATCGGCGCGCATGTCATGATGCACCAGATTTTGCAGATTGAAATTCGGCTTGCCCGGCAGTACGGTCAGGTACGGCGTGACATCGCCGTGAAGATGTAGTATCTCGAAGGCGTTGTTGACCAGCACCGCGGTAGGTGCGTAACGTCGCATCGCTTCATCCAGCAAACGACGCTCGGCATCTGCGGGTTTAGCCTTGGCCTGCACCCGCTCGTTTGCGTCCGGCGTGCGGAACGAAGGGATTGAGGACAGGCGCGACTCACCCGCGTTGCGCCGGAAGATGCGCGACGCTTTGTCCACGACATCGAATAGTCCATTCTGCTGGTTGATTCCCTCGGACTTGCCGAGGAACAGGATGCCTTCTGGCTTAAGGCCGTAGTGAAACGTGGCCATTACTTTGGCCTGCAACTCGTTCTGTAAATAAATAAGGATGTTGCGGCAACTGACCATATCCAGACGCAGGAAAGGCGGATCCTGCACCAGATCATGGCGCGCCACCACCACCATGTCGCGCAAGGTGCGCGAGACTTCCAGCCGGTTGCCCACCTTGTGAAAATATCGCTGCACCAGATCCTGATCCAGATCGGCCAGCGTGCTTTCCGCATAGGAGCCACGCCGTGCGATGGCCAGTGCATTGTGGTCGATGTCGGTGGCAAATATTTGAAAGCGGAACTGACCGGCTTTCGTTCCCAGCATTTCGCACAGCATGATCGCGATGGAATATGCCTCTTCACCGGTCGCGCAAGCTGCAACCCAAACACGTATCTCGTCACCCGGCTTCTTGGTTGAAATAATGCCGGACAGTTTGTTGCGTAGTTCGCTAAACGATTCCGGATCGCGGAAAAATGCGGTGACCGAAATCATGATGTCCTTGCTCAGATGCTCCAGTTCATCCGAGTTGGCTTCCGCCAAGGTCAGGTAATCGCTGAAATCGAAAATGTGCCGGACCGCCATACGCCGCTCGATGCGCCGCCATAGCGTGCCCTCTTTGTACCCGGAAAAATCAATGCGCGTCTGCTGCTTGACCATCATCAGCAGCTTCTTCAGCGCGGTGGGTGCTACCGGCATTTCCTTGACCACAGTGACCTTGTCGTGAGCGCGCGCGATGATTGCGATCTCGCTTGCGATCTTGTCCGGCGCCAAGACCCAATCCACGCAACCGGTATCGATTGCCGATTGCGGCATGCCCGCATACTTGGCGGTCTCCGGGTCTTGCGCAAAGGTATAGCCACCCGCCGCCTTGATGTCGCGCAGCCCGGCAGCGCCGTCACTGCCGGTGCCGGAAAGAATCACGCCGATAGCGTTCTCTATCTTGTCTTCCGCCAGCGAGGTCAGGAATATGTTGGCCGAGGGACGCGGCGTCACTTCGCGCGGGCCTTCGATCAAGACCAAACGCCCCTCTTTAAGGATGACATTGCTGGTGGCAGGCGCGACATAAATCGTATCGGGTTCCGGCTGCATGCCGTCTTTCACCTCCAGAACCGCCATCGCGGTTTCACGCCCCAGTAGTTGCGCCATCATGCTGCGATGGGTGGGCGAGAGGTGTTGGAGCACAACGTAGGAAATGCCCAGATCGGTGGGGAGCGCGGCGATCAATGTCGAGAGCGCTTCGAGCCCCCCGGCGGATGCGCCGATGCCGACCAAATAGGGACGCGGTGGATTCTCTTTGATTTTTTTTGTGCGCTTAACTGAGACAGCATTATTTACTAATGGAGTCGTGATTTTCTTCTTGTTACGTACACTTGCGCTAGTATTCTTCAAAGATGATTCTGTTTGTTTCTTGGCGCTGACCATGCAATCATCCCTGTTAATCGTACAGCCAAAGGTTAATAAAAAAGTTCTCCCCCTCCCTTAGCTTAAAAATTATATCATCAATTTTTTAAGGGGTATGTGCGCTACCGCACATGCGAACGCATCGACAATTTGTTCCAATTTACTTGACTTACACGCCGTGCTGCATAAGACTTCCTGTCGCGTAGAATCAATAAAGAATCTATATTTCTTTACTCATGTGTTTAAACTATTTTTGATGCATCACCCCCTGCTTCCATGCCTCACGAACATTTCTTAAAGCAGAATCGGTTGTTGTCAGCGCTATCAACGGAAAATCTTGCAGCGTTGAAGCCCCACCTTGAATTGGCCCTGCTGGAATCCGGAAGCATCCTTGTTGAATCAGATGCCTATCCAGATAACGTCTACTTCCCGATAGATAGTTCAATCTCCCTTTACTACGGCATGAAAAATGGCGAATCTTCAGAAATTGCATTGATAGGAAATGAAGGTATGTTCAGCATCGCCCATATTATGGGTGGCGAAACAATGCCTTATTTTGCCTCCGTAGAAACGACGGGGCACGCATTCAAGATAAACCGAAAAGTGCTTAAAAAGGAAATAGACAGCACCGATTCACTGCGCCAAACTCTGCTGCTTTATTCACAGGCCGCATTGACCCAAATGGCGCAATCTGCAGTCTGCGGAAGAAACCATACCCTCTACCAGCAACTCTGCCTCCACCTGCTGATGTTACATGACAACTCGCTTGCAAATAACTTCGTGCTAACCCACAAGGCTCTTGCCCACATGCTGGGCGTACGGCGTGAAGGTATGACCAGTGCCGCAAAAAAATTACTTGATAACGGAATAATTGATTACAAGCGAAGCACTATCAAAGTGGTAAGCCGCGCCGGGCTGGAGTCACAATGTTGCGAATGCTATGAAGTTGTAAGAAAAGAATTCCAGCGGCTGCTTGGATACAGTTAAACACGTTTAACTGTAAATTTTCATGATCTTGTCGGCAAAGCGCAATTTGGGCAGAGGCATGACTTACCCTGCATTTCCCCCGGAATTCCGGAAATAGCCTCCGCACTGATTTCAACTCCCGCACACCAGCATGGCTCGTCAGGATTCCCTGTTCTTGCGAGTGCACAATCGTTTGGCTTCCCGCAGACGGGACAGGTGTGATCAGAACTCACCGCAGAATTGGGCGTGAATTTCATTTCGGCTGGGTAATAAACAGCGGCATAAGATCACGCCTGAACGCAATTCAATCAGCTCATTGAGGGGGTGCCGATTGCTGGATCGCATTTATCGCATCCTGAAGTCTTTGCTCTGCTTCATCACGTTCAAGCTCGATATCGAGTCTATGATGATACTCGTCACGCATTTTTCTGTATGCCTTGAGAACACCGTCCAACGTTGTACAGAGTTCGAGTGTTGCATCCATATCGCCGCCCGCCTTGACGGCTTCCAATCTTGCATTGCGGCATTGTGCAAAGATCAGGTCGATAAATTTATCATCTAATATTGCAACGGGGTTACTCTCCCCGGCGAAATTCGCCAGCATTACCGAACCCTCCTGACCGGAGACCTGAAGTGGCGGCAAATTGGAAATTGTTGTCAATGTACTCTCCGTCAATAGGTTATTTCGATTCAGCCTGTTTGAAATAACTGTTAGCAGCCCATCCGATTGCCTCAGTAAGTGCCGCCACTGTTGAATCACCCGCTGCACCATCAATTCCAGGCAGCCATCCGGCAAGTGCCTGACGACTGGAATGTACCTGACGGCTTTGCGCTGTTGCAGCAAGCTTGTGACGCATATCGGCTGCGGCGTCATGATTAATTTCGATACCGTGTTCCGATGCGATAGCCGATACCATTTCAATCTGGATCGAGGCAACTGCCGCCGAATCTGCTTCGGGAGCCTGAGCCAAACCTACGCCCGCTCCCGCGCAAGCTTCCGATGCTGCGTGAATAATCCCACTAACATTTTGCTTAATCGAAGCCATTAGAAACTTCCTGTTGTATCAGCAATGAAATGATACGCACGTTACAACCCACTCAAGCATGGTTATCCGCGCCGATTTCGGTCATAGGCAAGCCTTCTGAATTTGCTTTTTGTCTTTGCTGGGCATTACTCAGCATGGCAAGACGCTCCTGATTGCTGACGTGATTCCATTGATCATTTTCCCTGGACGAGAGAAAACAACTGAGGCAAATACCATCATTATTCGGGTTGCAATCGCCTAAGCAGGGGGATCTTGCAATAACTTCCAAATCCGACATCTCCTGATCTCCATTTATATATTGATAAGCCCGCAAACTGTCGGTCACTGCTGCTCCGGTATGAAGCTTCTTCAAACAGTTTGGGTAGGTTCCGCAACTTGAATCGTGCCGTGAATCAAATCACAAATCAAGTTGAAACCCCACTTTCGGCCCTGATTTTCCCTATGAGCCTGCTTGACCTGCATTGTCTTCAGAATTGAAATTCATGCCTCCCATACGCGCTCTTGCAATCATCGGGAGTTATAAATCCTGCTCACAAACATGCTCATCCAATCAGACAATCCAGATGTCACTCCCGGGGTGTCACAGCACCAAACCTTGCAACCTGTTCAATTTTCCACGGCCTCTTTTTTTAAAGCGAGGGGCAAAATATCGGCCATTTCAGGGAAGCGTCTGAGTTCGGGCCGCAGCTTATTGCCCAAGTGCTTGTAGACCAGCAGTGCATGGTCGCGGTAATACGCAGACAAACGGGCATGAGGATGAAAAGGCCGGAAGAATGGCAGCGCTCTCTGGAAATTTTGCCACGCCTCGTCTATTGTAACTCCGCTTGAGCACCGATAAGCCAACTCCCCCCCCAGGGGAGTCTCACCCACAATCCAGGTTTCTTCTATACCAAAATTCTTGGGGTTCTTGGCAATCGGTGATCCGGCATCAAGGCCGAAAGGACCGCTATTGATTGCGTAGATGTATTCCCTGTTGTCATTCAGGAAGTTCAGGGTGTCGCCAAACTCTTCGTGCGTTTCTGTCGGGAAACCGCAAATAACGAAAACGTGATTTTCAATCCCGGCCTCGTGAGCATTTTTCATCACCTCCGCGATCTCCTGGACTTGTGTTCCCTTGCCCATCAGGTCCAGAATCCGTTGATTGCCGCTCTCCAATCCCCACAACAGGAATTTGCACCCGGATTCGGCGATCTCCTTGAGCACCTTCGGCGTAAAAGTCCTGTTGGGCTTCGAATACGCATAATAGGTGATGTCCAGCCCCGCATTTTTGATAGCCTCTGCCAGCCGGACAAACTGCCCCGGCGCGATCATTTCATCAACAAAGGCGAAGTTGCGCAGCCCCTGATCGACAAAATGCTGTAGCACTTCGATGATCGCATCCAGCGATCGCACCCGGTACGTATCCCCGGCGGAAAAGTAGTGCACGCAGAACGTACACTTGCGCCAATAGCAACCGCGTGAAAGCAAAAGCGGGATAACCGGTTCGGGTGAAAAATAGGTGTTCAGGTCGAGGCCTCCAAAATCCGGGATACCGAATTGATCGACATCCTTCTGGAATACCGGCGGCTCCTTCACCACCTTGCCGGATTCCCAATATACCGCCCCGGGAATGCCCTTTGGGTTGCAATCGTTACTCAACAGTTGCTTGAGGGCTTCTTCGCCATCACCCGACACAACCACGTCCGCAGCTTCGGGATACCATTCCATAAAAGACACTGCGCCATCTATCAGGCAGCTCCCACCCATGATGACTTTCAAATTGCTTTCCTGGCGAAGATACCTCCCCAGCGCAGCACCGACGGGAAGCTGCTCCGAAAAGATCATTGAGATACCGACACAATCCGGCTTCAATGCCATTATCTCCTTAACACCATCGAGAAGCAGCGGCGGCAATTTATTGGAGCGTTCATATCCGGCACAATGCACCTCAAACATCTTGGTCATCAACTGGCAAAACCTCGAGAATACTTCGCCGCACTGCTCGTAGATTTCCGGGCTGTTCAGCATGATGTCGTTATCCTTGCCGCGCATCACCCTGAAAGCCTGAAGAAATTGTTCTTTGGTAGTACCAAGCTGGGCATATACCTGATCACCCAGATTGTCGGTGCCAGACTCAACACCGGAAAAAAATTTATTAAGAATCCACAGATTCAAATCCAGTAATTTGACATCCCAGTCCGGCAGTTCCCGCTCGACATAACCTTTCAGCATTGCAACCCCAAGCGGCGGGGAAGTTGAAATCGTGACCGGGGGGAAAACCAGAACTAGCGTTTTCCTGGCAGTTTTCTTGGTAGTTTCCATGCGGATTCCTTGACTATGCAACCAACGGATAAAGTCTGTGGGGTTGAATGATTGACTGAATATTCGAAGACACGACAAAACAACATATCTTGATCGGGCTGCATTTTAAAATCATCATTCAGGCTAGGGCTATAACTAATGTTAACTGGTAGTACGATACCTTCGAAGCCCCGAAAAGTGAAGCAATTTGTCACCTAATCGCCCCTCTCGCAACAAAAACACCTGTGACGAATCCGATATTAAAAATACAGTGCGGCGACAAACATGCTTACAGCAGCCAATGACATCATGGCGTTACCGGAATGAATAACTCCGGGTCAACCATCGCGCCGTTAAGTATCACGCTCCAGTGCAGATGCGGGCCAGAGGCACGCCCGGTCATCCCGGAAAGACCGATACGTTGACCCTTACCCACCGCTTGCCCTGCTTGCACGTCGAGCCGGTCAAGATGGCAATACATGGTGATCAGCCCGTTGCCGTGGTCGACAAAAATGGTCTTGCCGTTGAAGAAATAATCATCCACCGCCAGCACCCGGCCCCGCGCGCTGGACATGACCGGGGTGCCGCGGTCGACCGCCACATCCAGGCCAACATGAGAATTGCGCGGCTCCCCGTTGAAAATACGGCGCAAACCAAATCGCCCGGACAGCTCACCCTTGGCGGGAAGGATAAAATCCAAGTCTGTATCCTGCGCATCGCGCCAGTAATGTTTCAAGCCCAGAATGACCGCGATCTCACGCCCCGCGCGCGCCTCGTTTTCGGGCGACAGATTGACCTTGCCTTTATCCTTGATCGTGACGTGTTGCTTGGGGTAATCTTTGGTGCCAACCTCGAAAGCCATCGCCTTCGTCTCATCACCGACCTTCACCAGCAACTCATGCGCACCCGGCTTGGTATCCAGCGCCAGGCCGACCACCGCATACCACTGCCCCCGATCGGCAGTCACCAGCACCGGCTGACCTTCCAGCCAGGATTGCGGCATTGCGACATCAGCGGAAACACTGCCGAGCGGAACCACCGCCACCCCGCCGGGCACACTGGCAGACTGCGGGAGGCCGGCATGTGCCAGCAGGGGAAACAGCATGAAAAGGCAGATGCGGAACGTAAGCGTGATAAATGAAGGCATGTGTTAAAGCGGTATTGACTACAGTAGTGAATGGCTGATGGGGTACATCATCTATTCTCAGCCCTTCAATTGCAAGCCGAAGCACCTCGGCCGGACTGGATATTCAGGCACCGGTACTTTTCTTTTGCGGTGGAAACACCCGATTCAAAATCGACTTGAACGGAAACGCGGCACCGGGGTCCACCTTGCGCCGTTGCGTCGCATCGCAATCCATCTTGCCGTGGTCGATATCCGAGTGGCGCTTGATGTTGTCGCGGGTGATGCCACGGCGCTGCGTGATGTCGCGCAGCAGCTTCACCAGCGCATCCAGTTGCGTCGCGGGAAACGGGTCGCGCCCGTCGCCGTCGTTGACCAGCTCGATGGCAATGGAGCGGCCGCTGTAGTGCAACACGTGATGCGCCAGCTGCTCCTCCGGCACGCTGGCGCGCAGCGTCCCGTCGCGGCCGATCATGTAGTGGATGCCGAGGACGGGATTCGCTTCTATATTTCGCAGGTTTTCATCGAGCGTACCGGCACCCACCCAGATCGGCTTGCCGGTTGCGGCATCACAGGTCGGCCCGCCGGTCGAATGAATCACGATCATGTCGATGGCTTCATCGCGAGTGCCGCCGGTTCGGCGGGCTAGTGCATCGGTGGCGGGGATGGTGAGCGCTGTCAGCAGCAGCACGGTCAGGGCGGATTTTATTTTCATGATGCGGACTCTAGTACGTTTCTTTTTGCATTTGCAACAAAAATCAAAACCAACACCGCCAAGATATTGCCCATCATTAAGACCGTTCGTGCTGAGCCTGTCGAAGCATCAATAAGAAAAATCAAAGTCGCGGGGTGTGGCCCCGCACGCCAATCACTTTCTTTGTGCGGCCAAAGAAAGTAACCCAAGAAACGCCGCCCCGGTTTACCGCCCCTGCGGGGTTCCCTCGATCAACCGCAAGCAAGCGGGGCTGCGCAACTCGACCTGGCGGGGCGCACACCCCGCGCCCCACTGCGGGACTCGAACAATGCTCGCCTAAACCTCCGCTCACTTGCGACTGATCGAGGCGGTGCACAGGGGATGGAAAACAAAACCAAAAACGGGTGGGCTCTGCCCACTATGTTGGGCGAAGCCCGACATTCAATTAATCAAAAGTTCGTGCGCGCAGCGCACACAAAACCGCATTTGGAATTTCCCCTGAGCGCCGCCGAGTAGCGCAGGCGGGTCAGGGGATGTCGGCGAGGACTGTCTGAGCGCGTAGCGCGAGTTCCGCAGCCGCCTGTCCAGCCGAGCAACGCAGGGTACCCCGCAGGGGCGGCAAACCGGAGGCGATTTCTTTTGGTTACTTTTCTTGGCAAGACAAGAAAAGTAACTAGCAGCCGGGCTACCCCCGGCGGTGTTGATTTAGCTGCAGATCAATAGAACTGAGCCTATTGATTCTTGCAGTTGTTACTGAATTGTCGGGGTGGGAGGCAACGGAACTATCTTGAGGCGTAAAGCCGCACCGAGTAGCTCTTCACGCTCTGTCGTTGCTTTAACCCTAAGAGTGGACTCCCCGTCAATTTGAAATGGTGACAATACAAATTGCATTTCGAACGATAGGCGGGTTGTATCATTATCAAGCCCCAACAACTCAGTAGGTGGAGGTAATGAAATTGTACCTGTAGATACTAGCTCTGTTTCTTCATGATCCCTGACATTAACGACTTGAACCATTACTGATTCAAACGGGTCATTAACATCCGTAACCACCTTAACCGCGAGACATAACTTTGGCAGCAAAATGGGAACATTGGGTATTGTCAGCTCTCGAGTATAAATCCCCATATAAGAATATTTATTACCAACCTCATTTCGAATGTCGTCACAGTAAATAACTTCCACGTGTCTAGAAACGTTGCTCATAAATATTTTTCTTTTGTATTCTCAATAGCCGTAGCTAATTCATCACGCGAAACATTAAATATTTCAGCCAGTTTCTCAAAAGTTGAGAAGAAAATGTCGGCACGCCGACCTGACTCAACAAGGGAATAACTAGACTGTGAGTTACCAAGCAGTTCGGCAACTTTGGCTTGTGACAAACCGGCCTTCAATCTTAACGAGGCTACAGTATTTTTTTTCGCATCATTTTCAGCGTGAGCCGCCAAACGCTGACGTGCCCGAACTAATGCAGCCGCATGCAGAGGATTGCTTTCACGTTTACGTACAACGTCATCAATCTCACGGTAACCAGCTGGCAACGGTGCGTGAACTACCCGTTCAACGATAGAAAGAACGTTTTCTGCCTTGCTTCCAGGATTTACTAGAGCATAAGGCGCACCGTACCGTTTAATAACGGGGGATATTGAGGGCGTCGTAGGCAGCAAGGATTTGTTTTGAGCGTTCATGTTGTGGGTCATATTTAAAATCTCGATTAACTATTCCAAGTATGTAGTAACGGAACTCAATTGGATGAAATGCATAGACGATCCTGTATTTTGCAGCAGTACCTGTTAACCATAACAACCGGACGCGCCATAAGTTATATTTATATTTCGCTTGCTTCGTTTCCTGCCACTCATCCACATTAAATGGCCATTCACCATACTCAACGTATTTTCGACGAGTAAAATTATCCAGAGTTACTTGATTATTTTTGGCTTCTTCCAGAAAAGCCTCGATATCCGCTCCTACATCCTCATCTTCTTCGTAAATACGATCAAGATCAGCCTCGGCGTCACTGTGCAACGCAAGCGAGTAAGTTCGACCCGATGAATATCTCATATCTCGGAAGGTATAGCAATAGGTAGGTAACAGGGGGAAGCATAATTGCAAAACATGAGTAAGCCAAGCTTAATACGTACATCTCCATGAGATTTTGCAATTTCATCGCTTGATTTAATGTTAATCAAATTCAGCCACAAATAAACCAACCCCATCCCTTCCTCCAACTTTCTGTAAAATACCCCCCGCATCAGGCAGCACCCCAATCAAATCGCAATAACCAGTCTGACACCCGACTCAAACCCATGGCAAAAGATAACTACGACGAATCAAGCTTCAAAGTCCTGCGCGGTCTCGAACCGGTGCGCCAGCGCCCGGGGATGTATACCAATCTCGAATCTCCCAACCACCTGATCGCCGAGGTGGTGGACAACGCCTGCGACGAGGCGCTGGCCGGTTACGCGAAGAACATCGCGGTCACCGCACACATCGACGGTTCGGTGACGGTGACCGACGACGGGCGCGGTATCCCGGTGGGCATCCATAAGGAAGAAGGTGTGGCGGTGGTCGAGGTGGCTTTCACGGTACTGCATTCCGGCGGCAAGTTCGACAAGGAATCCGGCGGGGCCTACAAGTTTGCGGGCGGGCTGCATGGCGTGGGTGTGGCGGTGACCAATGCGCTGTCCACCAAGGTGGAGGTCACGGTGTACCGCGACGGCGGCGAGCATTTTATTCGCTTCCGCAACGGCAAGGCCGAGGCACCGCTGGTACGCGTCGGCGACTGCGCGAAGAAAAAATCCGGCACGATGGTGCGCGCCTGGCCCAATCCAAAATATTTTGACGTGCCCAATGTGATCTTGCCGCAACTGGAACGCTCGCTGCGCTCCAAGGCGGTGCTGCTGCCCGGCGTGAGCATCACGCTGCTTACCGAGAAGACCGGCGAGACGAAATCATGGACCTACCCGGACGGCCTGCGCGGCTACCTGACCGAGGCGACCGAGGAGCAGGAACTGGCGGTGCCGATCTTTGCGATGGAGAAATTCGTGACGGCGGGTAGCGACAGCGGCTATGCCGAGGGCGAAGGCGCGGCCTGGGCGATCGTGTGGTCAGCCGAGGGCGCGGTGGTGCGCGAATCCTACGTCAACCTGATCCCGACCTGGTCGGGCGGCACGCACGATTCGGGATTGAAGGACGGCGTGTTCAACGCGGTGAAGAATTTTGCCGAACTGCACGGGATGTTGCCCAAGGGCGTGAAGCTGGTGTCGGACGACGTGTTCTCGCGCGCCAGCTTCGTGCTGTCGGCCAAGGTGCTCGACCCGCAGTTTCAGGGCCAGACCAAGGACAAGCTGGTGTCGCGCGACGCGCTGAGGCTGGTGTCGCTGATGGTGAAAGACCCGCTCGACCTGTGGCTGAACGAGCATGTGGATTTCGGCAAGCGCATCACCGAGCTGGCGATCCAGCAGGCGCAGACGCGCTTGCGCTCGGCGCAAAAGGTGGAGAAGAAAAAAGGCTCGTCGGTCGCGGTGCTGCCGGGCAAGCTGACTGATTGCAGTTCCAGCGATTCGAATCGCACCGAATTATTTTTAGTCGAGGGCGACTCGGCGGGCGGCTCGGCCAAGCAGGGACGCAACAAGGAATTCCAGGCGGTGCTGCCCTTGCGCGGCAAGGTGCTGAACACGTTTGAAGTCGAGAAAGACCGTCTGTTCGCCAACAACGAGATCCACGACATCGCCGTGGCGATCGGCGTGGACCCGCACGGCCCGGACGAGGATGCGGACCTCTCCGGCCTGCGCTACAACGGTATCTACATCATGGCCGATGCGGACGTGGACGGCGCGCACATCTCCACCCTGCTGCTCACGCTGTTCTTCCGCCACTTCTACAAGGTGGTGGCAGCGGGCAAGGTCTACCTCGCGCAGCCGCCACTGTTCCGCGTGGATGTGCCCGCGCAGGGCAAGAAGCCGATCCGTAAACTGTATGCGCTGAACGAGGGCGAGCTGCTGGGCATCGAAGACCGCTTGCGCCAGGAAAAAGTGCGCGAGGGATCGTGGTCGATCTCGCGCTTCAAGGGACTGGGCGAGATGAATGCCGAGCAGCTGTGGGACACCACGCTCAACCCGGACACCCGCCGCGCACTGCGCGTGGATGTCGCCACGCTGTCGTACAAGGAAAATATGGAGATGTTCAATATGCTGATGGGCAAACAGGAAGCCTCGACACGGCGCGCCTGGCTGGAATATCACGGCAATGAAGTAACGGGGGATGTATAGAGCAATATTTTAAGAACCGGCCATCCCTCCTCCTTGCAGGGGGAGGGTTAGGGAGGGGGTAGAAGTTTAAGGAGTCCGTCTGTTCTACCCCCATCCTGGCCTTCCCCCTGCAAGGGGGAAGGAACGTAATAGCCAAATGTCTGACATGAAAATGGAACAAGAATGAGCAACGATCCAAACAACAACCCGAATAACACTGACGACAGCGACCAGAACGACCTCTTCCCCGCCGATGAAAACAACGCGGTAGAGGTTGCGGAAGAAACGGTAGCGGAAAATTCCGGTGGTAAGGGCGGCGCGCGACAGTTCGCCCCGCTACCCGCCCTGCCGAACGGCGACGAGGTGCCCATCGCCCAATACGCCGAGCGCGCCTATCTGGAATACGCGATCTCGGTGGTGAAGGGCCGCGCGCTGCCGGATGTGTGCGACGGGCAGAAGCCGGTGCAGCGCCGCATCCTCTATGCGATGCGCGCGATGGGGCTGACCCACGGCAGCAAGCACGTGAAGTCGGCGCGTGTGGTCGGCGATGTGCTGGGTAAGTATCACCCGCACGGCGACTCATCCGCCTACGAGGCGATGGTTCGCCTCGCGCAGGATTTTTCGTTGCGCTATCCGCTGGTGGACGGACAGGGCAACTTCGGCACGCGCGATGGCGACAACGCGGCGGCGATGCGCTACACCGAGACACGCCTCACACCGCTGGCCGAGTTGCTGTTGTCCGAGATCGACATGGGCACGGTGGACTTTGTGCCCAACTACGACGGTGCATTCAAAGAACCTTCTATGCTGCCGGCGCGGCTGCCGATGGTGCTGCTCAACGGCGCATCCGGCATTGCGGTCGGTATGGCGACGGAGATCCCCTCGCACAATCTGCGCGAAGTGGCGGACGCCGCCGTGCAGCTGGTCAAAAACCCTGACCTCGGCGACGACGCCCTGCTCGGCTGCGTTCACGGGCCTGACTTCCCCGGCGGCGGACAGATCATCTCGTCGGCCAAAGACATACGCGACGCCTACCTCACCGGGCGCGGCTCGCTGAAGATGCGCGCACGCTGGACGGTGGAGGAACTGGCGCGCGGACAATGGCAGATCGTTATCAACGAATTGCCGCACGGTGTCTCGACACGCAAGGTGCTGGAAGAGATCGGCGAGCTGACCAACCCCAAAGTCAAAGCCAACAAGAAGAGCCTGTCGCAGGACCAGGTGCAGAACAAGCAACTGATCCTGTCGGTGCTGGACGCGGTGGCGGACGAGTCCGACAAGTCGCAGGCGATACGTCTGGTGCTGCAACCGAAGTCGTCGCGCCAGTCGCAGGAAGAGATGATGAACGTGTTGCTCGCGCACACCAGTCTGGAATCGTCCGCGCCGCTCAATCTGACGATGATCGGACTGGATGGTCGCCCGCAGCAAAAATCGCTGGTGCAGATCATTCGCGAATGGGTGGAGTTCCGCGTCGCCACAGTGCGCCGCCGCTGTGCATTCCGCCTCGGTCAGGTCGAGGATAGACTGCACATCCTCGCGGGCCGCATGATCGTGTTCCTCAACATCGACGAGGTCATCGCGCTGATCCGCGAATCGGACGACCCGAAGGCCGCGCTGATCGCCCGCTTTGAACTTTCCGACCGTCAGGCAGAAGATATTCTTGAAATCCGCCTGCGCCAATTGGCGAAGATGGAAGGCATCCGCATCGAGAAAGAGATCAAGGCACTGGAGAAAGAACAACGCGAACTGAATCGCCTGCTGAAAAAAGACAGCGCGTTGCGCGAACAGGTCGCCATCGAGATCGAGGCCGATGCAACCACCTACGGCGACGAGCGCCGCACGCTGATCAAGGAGGAAGAAAAATCGACACTGGTGGTGCCGCTGCTGGACGAGCCGGTGACCGTCATCATCTCCAACAAGCACTGGGTGCGCAGCCGTCAGGGGCATAGCCTCGACCTGTCCACCCTCGCCTTCAAAGACGGCGACAGCCTGCTGGGTAAGTACGAATGCCGCACCACGGATCATTGCATCGTGGTTTGCGACAACGGCCGCGTGTGCAGCATCCCGGTCGCGCAGCTGCCCTCGGGACGCGGCGACGGTGCGCCGCTCTCCACTTTCATCGACCTTGCGCCGGGCGCGAAGATCGCGCACGCGCTGTGCGGAAATTCAGAGCAGCAATTATTGATCGCGACTTCCGCAGGATACGGTTTTACCTGCGCGCTGGGCGACATGGTGGGCAGAAACAAGGCGGGCAAGCAGTTCATCACCGTGGACAAGGAAAGCATCCTCGCCCCCGCCCCGTTCACGCCCGCCGACCATTCGCTGGTGGCGGCGGTGTCAAACGATGGCCGACTGCTGGTGTTCCTGCTCGCCGAAATGAAGCACCTGCCCGGCGGCGGCAAGGGCGTCATCCTCATGGGACTGGCCGACAAGGACGAACTGGCGGGCGCGGCCGTGATCAACGAACCCGAAGTGCATATCAGCGGCAAGAGCGGCGCGAAGGAGCAAGCGATCAAAGTGTCCGGCGCGACGCTGCAAAGTTGTTTTGGCAAACGCGCGCGCGGGGGCCAGAAGTTGCAATCGAGGATCAAGCCGACCGGGATCGCGTAATATTCGCCCGAACATCAGGCGGCAACGAACTCCAGTGCATTGCCATCCGGATCGCGGCAGAATAAGGCGCGGCGACCGGACTGACTGATCGTATAGGCGATTCCCGCCTGTTCCAGTCTTTCACTCAACCGCGCAAAATCCGCCACCGCCAGCGCGACATGCCGGTCACGTCCGCCGTGTGCGGGACGCTGTAATCCGGATTCCGGATCGGGCAACGCCATCAGGTGTATCTGTTGCCTGTCGGCCACGTCGTACCACACGCCCTCATAACTCATCGCGGGCCGGTTTTGATTCAGCTGCAAGCCGAGCACACCCTCGTAGAAACTGCGTGATCTGGACAAGTCGGATGTCAAAAAGGTGGCATGGAGGATTCCGCTGATCATGTCTGTTCCCGGCAAGTAATTTTGAATCGGGGCATAGTTTGCCGATACTGAGCCACGGCGAGTTTTCTTCCCTAATTTGCCGGCAGGAAATCGATGGGGTACAAAATCGAAATAGCTGCGGCTTCCTGCTTGGGGCCGAAGTTGAAATTAAGTACCCGCTTCACAATAGCATCCGCAAATTCAGGGGAGGTCATTTCGTTTGTCTTGATCGTACACGCCGACACTCGCCCATCCGGCTCAATGACTAAACGCAACACCATCCTGCCGCGCAAACTGGGGTTGGTGCGCAGCTCCCGGTTATACATCCGGTAAAGCGTGGATTTATATTGATCGAATACGATCTGAATCTCTTCATCAGTCCGCGAACCTCCTCCACGGCCGGATGAACCGGCGGACTCACTTGATCCCGTGCTCGTGCTGCTGGCGGGACCCGCCGACTCAGCAGTAGCCGTTGAACTCTCTACGCGCGTAAACTTCATATCGGCAGCGGCGATGCGTTCTGCCGCCACACCCTCGGTTTGCCGTTTAATGGTAGAGGTGTCGATGCCGCCGCTACTGCCCGTCTCCTGCGAAACAGCTATAGAACGTTGAAGAGCATCCCCAGTTGTACGCTTCGAACTAACCGAAATATGCGCATCGGCACCCATCTTTGACGAGGGCGTATCCATCAGCAGATTGGCCAAATCGCCCTTGAACGCCAATACACCTTTGGACTCGGCAGATCTGCGATACCGTTGCGTCTCCGTCTCTACCGGTTGTGATTTGATTGCATCTGCTCCACCAGCAGATGTCCCGGCAAGTTGTACGGGAACGGCCTCTTGTGGCTTAACTGCAGGTTCAGCGGCCATTTTCTCTTCAGGTTTGTCGGCCTTTTTCTCTGCCTTCGTCTGCGCCTCTTCGACTGCCTGCTGCTGAATTTCAGCTAATTTCTCCAGTCGACGTGACTCTTCCTTTTTGGCTTCCTGTTTCTTTTTGATAATTCTGGCAATCCGTTCGGGAACAACAACCCCTTTGCTCTCCACCACCGGCTGCCTGAAATAGGGAATGAGCCCGCCAAAGGCTATTGTGAATGATACGAGGGCAAGGAGAATCAGGCGGAAACGCCGCTCATCTCCCCCATGATGCGACCACGGCAAGACACGGTAGGGCATGTCATGCATAGGATCGTCTTTAAGACGCTTGGCCCTGCCTTCCCGTTCCGATAGATGACGGCCAAGGAGTTTGAGCGAAGACTGTTTCTTCCTGATATCGGATTTCAGCTCCGCACATGCAGATTCAATGGAGGATGTTTTCCGCTTGTATTCATCCACAATGGCACGTATATGCTGCAGTTCCTTTTCCGCATCATTGCCTGTGGCTTCCCTGAACAGCGAAGCCGCCGCGCCTGTTTTGGTCAGTTTTTCCAGCGGCGAACATAGTTCTTCGAGTAACTGGTACTGCGCCCGTTGGCTGAGATGGCTCGCCAACTCACCTTCCCTGGCGCGTAAGTCCTCCTCCAGCGCAGCTATTTCTTCGGTGGCCCCTGCTATCTGCGCCCGCAGATCCTGTATTTGCTGTTCAATTAATGTACTCACAGAGTCACGCTAATTTTGTTTGTCTTTGTTATTGACGGCGAGGGAAATCTTGCTGTATCCGGCGCTGCTGCTGGTTGACATTAGCTTCCTCAACACTTTGAAAGGCACGCCCTGATCGGCCAGAATGGTAACTTCGGTGCTGTTAGCCATGGATTCATCGCTAAGGCCAATATAACTTTCCCTGATCTGCTGCATGCGTATTCCCACCACTTCGATAAAATCATCGTCGCTAGCAAGTACTTCATTGATAGAGGCAACCCGATCACCCTGAATAACAACTTCTTCATCGCTCACGATCATCACTACAGTTTGTCTTGGGGCGGTTTCCACAACCGAGCTGGGCAATTTGATAGCTTTTGGAGGAGAGATAACATCCCCGCCCATCGATTGGTTCATTAGCAGATAAATCACGATAACGATAAATATGTCCATCAGCGATGTGAGAACCACTGTCTGGGCTCTGACCTCACCCCGATCCATGCGTTTAAGGCGCCGTGAACTTTTCATGGCGCGTCACCCAGTGATACTTCAGGGAACAGCGATATCTTCTCGACAGTTTGCGCCCCCTCCCTCCTGATCTCGGCTATCTTCACCGCATCCATAATCTGAATCATGAATTCATACTCGATATCGGGTTCGAACAGGATGTTCGCATCCTGCTTATCCTTGTATTTATCCTTAAGCACCAGAAGATTCTCAGACAATCTTTGGGTGTCATATTTCTCGCCCAACTTGGGGATCGTCACAATGATGTTTTTGCCGTCGCCAATTTCCAGGGTGTTGCCGCGCACGATCACATCAATGACCGCATTTTGTTTATCCTGCAACGCGCTTCCTTCGCCCTGCGTCGGCAAAGTGATTTCCTGAATAGTGACGCGCGAAAATACCGCTGAAAAAATCAAAAATGCGATTAGCACAACCATGACGTTCAGCAATGGAGTGACATCGATGTCCTCCTCCTTGTGCTTACGCCTGTAGTGATGCCTGATCGACATGGTTACTCCGAACCATGCTTGTGACTTGCATGCCTGAAAATGACATTCAGGGCCTTTATGGAAATAATCTCCAGACTATCAACAATGTGCCTCGCCTTGGTAGACAGGAATAAATTCGCAAGCAGCATCGGAATGGCAACCATCAGGCCAAACGAGGTGCAATTCATCGCCTCGGCTATGCTTGCAGAAAGCAGGTTGGACTTCTCAGCAGGGGCGGCATTGGCTACCGCGTCAAACGCATTGATCAGACCCATGACCGTACCCAGCAAACCGAGCAGCGTCGCCATATTGGCATAAAGCGCAGTATAGGCGATGCGCTTTTCCACTTGGGGAATGATCGCCATCATTTCCTCTTCCATGGTTAATTCCAGATCCACCCTGCGTCTGGCTGCACCCTGGAATTCAAGGCTGGCCTGAAGAAGTTGACAGACAGTTGAATCATTGCTGGCGGCTAGTTCTCGCGCCTTATCGAAATCGCCCTGATTGATCAATGGTTGCAGTTGCCCCCACATCGCGTGGTTATCCTTCTCAATCCTGCTCAGCGTAAAAAATCGCTCAATAGAGATCGCAACACCGAGAGCCCCGACCAACAGTATCGGGTACATCCACATCCCGCCACCCACAAAGAAGTTAATTAGCGCTTGAAAGCTCATCTCATACCCCTATACATAAATTAAATTCAAAATCACCTGGTTAATTCGAATTACTCGTTCTAAACAAGTCAAGCTGCCGGATGAATTCATCCTTATCGACCGGCGTCAACTCCTCGTTTAAAATTCCCGATGCGAAAGTTATTTCCTTGCCGACTTCCGAACTCTTCCATGGAACGATATAAAGAGATTTGGTTGTTTCGTCATTACCCATAATCGACATCCCGGAAATGACCCTGGGTTCACCATCAGCCACCTTGCTTCCCTTGCCTGTGCCGCCTGCGGCAATTATCGCAGGCAGTAGCAATAAAAAAGCAACGCGACCCGGAATTTTTCTCCTCATATTCATCCCCTACAAAAAGCAACAACCCGGTGATATTAACTCATTTTCTTTTGCGCCAACTATCACTTCTACAGCGAACAATTACCTAAGCTTCAAGTCTGCGATCCAGTTTTTTACCGTTCCATCACCGGGCATCTGGCTGCTATAAATCTCATAGTGATTCAATGCGCATTTATAGTCCTTCATGTAAACATCGCACAAAATCCCCAGATTTTTTCTGGCCAAAATAAAATCCTTATACTTATCCAATATCTTCTCATAGAGTTTGCGCGCCTCTGAAAATCTGGCCGTTTTGCGATAAAGCAATGCATATTCGTTATTAACCACCGGATTTTCCGGATCCAGCTTGTTCGCCTGCTTCAAGTTTTCTTCCGCAAGAGTCAAACTTTGCATCTTGTCGTAGATCAGCGCGAGATTAACATAAGAAACAGGATTATTTGGTGATTGCGCGATTACCTGATTGAGTAATTTGATCGCCTTGGGATATTGCGCCAACTTTAAGGATCGCATCGCCTCCAAAAAATCGGATTCGGTGGATTCTCTCAGGCTATTGGATAATTGGCCTACTGCCTTGGACACCACTGGCGACGGTACATTCGCGGAAACGGGTGGTTGGCCGGTAGCGGGCAAAATTACGTCAACGAGTGCCGCGCAACCAACCGTGCCAATTTCTTTAACATACCCGCAGCTTTCCTCGTATTTTGCATATCTTGCCGGCAGTATTTTCGCCAGTTTCTCAATGCTCTTTTCTATCCAGACGTTATATATCCCGCGCGACATCAACTCCAGATTTTTCTGGTGCACCTGTATTGATTTTTCCTCAAAGGGAAAAGCCTGTTCTTCTATGGCAAGTTCATATTGCTCTTTTTCCTGATCTTTCAAACCATAGGGACGTTCTGATGTCATCAACGCCTTGCTGAAATCGTAGTACATTTCAGCAAGGTAAAAAGTGGCGGCAGAAGACACAACATCCGTTTCGTACTCGAACAAATTCTCCAGTTGGTCTTTTGCCTCCATCATCGCCTGTTGTTTTTTACGCAGATTTTCTTCGTACGGATTTTCAAGTTTTATCTGGGTATAGGGTCGTATTGAAAATTCAGCGATATCCAATGCCGCATCCGCGCCAAGATATCGTGTTCTATCCGTGCGTTCAGCGCCCCCGTTAATGTCAGCATCCATAATCAACCTGAGTTCCCTAACATATGCGCCCATATCACTGCGCGTTTTTAAATATGCGGCAATCTTGGTGTGCATTTCCAGCGCATATTCAAGCGGCTTGGGGAAAAGGGCAACGTATCGCTTATAAACCCCGTACGCCTTATCCATTTTTCTTGCCTGATAATACAAGTCGGCCGCAAGCTCGAATGACGCCCGCTTGAAAACCATATCCTGTGTTTCATCAGCTATACGCTCATACTCTTCCGCCGCAAGCAACAGCTCACCCGATTCTCTGTATGCCAACGCGATTTTCTTCGACAGGTCGAGCAGTTGCGGTTGCCCGGAATATCTGAGTTTGTATGAGCGCAGCTCTGCTTTGGCTGCATCAAAATCCTTTGCTCTAATCAAAGCTGCAATGCCATCAAAGTCGGCGACCGGACGAATCTTTGCGGCGGGCGTCTCGGTTCCTACCAACAAAAAATATCTTGCCGCCAATTTCAAATCGCCCTGCTGGCTTGCCAGCTCTGCCAACTTGTATAATGTCGCGGCCAGGTTCTCATGCATATCCGCAAGTGATGGATCGTTTTTCTCCGTTAAACTTATAGCCGACAGGTATCCTTCTTCGGCTCCCTTGAGATTACCCGTCTCAAAAGAAGAATGCGCGAATACCAGCCAGGCGGATCGTCTGACAGCCCGGTCTGACGAGTATCTGGAAATCAGCTTCTTGGCCGCTTCCGCAGCAACCTTGTATTCTTTCAAAAAATAAAGATCGTCCAATGCTGCACCCAGCACAATCGCTGCATTTTTGTCCTTTGAAAAGGTCTCCGCAAACTTCAACGACCTGCGGATAATTTCTCGCCTGACAGATTCCTTGTTATCCTGCGCAGCGATCTCAAAAGACTTGCGAAGCGCGTAAATTCCGGCATATTCCGCCTCTGCCAACCTGTTGTAGCCGGAGTAACCGTATGCAATATTCTCGAACTCAATCGCGGCCTGATCATAGGAATGATTCTCCAGCAGCAGCTCGGCCAACCGGTAGTGGATGTCCGGTGCATCTTTATCTTTCGGAAATGATTTGAGGAACTCGCGATACCATTTTATGGCCTCCCGAAAATTCTCCTCTTTATTTTTAGCCAGAAGCTTATCCTGATACTGGACGTGGTAAAGACTGGCCAGATCTTTGGTGCTGCTCTTGATGAATCCGGATACCTCGGCAAAGCCGGCAATGTCAGATTGCGTCCAATATGCGGACTTCAAGCCGTAATCTATGATGAACTTCCTCTTGGCCTCAATGACCAATTTATGGAAGCCACCTTTCAGATAACTATCAATCGCCCACATGTCGAAGTAGGGTGCTTCTTTGTGCTTTGGGTTGTTTTTCACGAAAGAGTTAAATGTGGCCGAAGCATCGCTGTAGCGCCGCTTTTCAAGAAAATATTCCGCCAGTCTTCTGTAAACACTGGCTTCGTATGTACGTTTCCCATACTTGCCGAAAAAGTCGGTAACTGCATCCGCACCACCCAGGTATGAAAAGCTCAAACTCATCACGTTGTAAGTATCTTCGACGCCCTTGTCATCAAACGTTGCTTTTGAACGGTCGAGGTCATAACCTCTGGAAACTTTGTGGTCAAGCAATGTAACAAATTGGCGCAAGCCCTCTTCATAACGCTCCTGCTTGTAATAGGTCCAACCCAGTTTATTCAGCGCAAACTCGTAGTATGGCGATTTGACGCCAAAACCTACTATCGACCTGTATGCGTCCTGCGCATCCGAATATTTCTTGCGTGTATAAAAATATTCACCCCTTCTGAACTGAACCTCCTCGATATAGCCGGACCGCGGGTAGCCACTCACCAGGCGATTCATCATATTCATGGCCTCCTCCACATTACCCTGTTCTTCATGGATACGGGCCAATTGGTATAGCGCATGATCATTCCGCTTATAGTTGGGATAATCCTTCAGCAACTTCTGGTAAAGTCCGATGGCTTCCATCGTTCCGGCAGATTGTGGAGTGTTGACTCCCGCTCGGGGATTTTTTGCAGGCTTGGGTGAATTTTTCTTGTTGCCTTCAGCGTTGTCAGGCAGTTGCGGGGTAAAGTCGTAATCCGCTTTCGCTTTTAAATCTGCAAGAAGGAGAATAGATTCCGGTGATGCATCTGAACCCGATTTATCCAGAAGGGGTAAATATTTTTGCATAGCCTTATCAAGGTCGCCCCCAACTTTCTCTTCCTTTAGGTCAACCTTAACATCCTTTAATTGCCCAATGGTTCCCGATGTGCAGGATGCAAGCAACAAAGATGCTCCAATCATGATCAAGCGTAAAAAACTCATTTGGCACCACTTGACGGGGGTTGAATTTTTCCAGCTCGCTCATAACTTTCCATCATCCCGATTCTTGCCTGAGACTGGTTCTCCAGAAGGAGTTTTCGGCGTTGATTCAATTCGTCTATGGCCATCATTTCCAGCATCCCACCCTGCCTGGACAACAGGGCGTTGACCGAAAGTATCGAATCATGCACACGTTTCTTTAGTTGCCGTAACTGATCGTCATATCCCTGACGACGTCGGGTATCAGACAGACTCACACCGCTGTATGATGAGTTCAGATGTTCATCCAGCCCCCCCAGTCTCTTTGACAGGTCTCTGAGATCAAGATAATTTCCAAGCGCTTTCCCAAAGTCATCGGATAGCATCAACTCAAGCAGAAACCAGGTTGCAGGTCCTTCCGGAAGCGCTCTGAGACTGGTAATCAAGTTTTCGTCATGCACTATCCCGTCACGGGACAATATCTGAAGAAACTTCCCTTCATTCACGCTGTTGATTGACGCATCCAGCCTGGACATTTCCTTGTCAAAGCTTTCCAGTGCCCTGCCATACAACAGGGTAGCTTTTCCGGGTAAATTCAATTTTGCATAGACATATGGAACGCCCAATAAACTTTCCTGAACGGATATATCGGACACATCGCGTTCGGCCAAAACAGTCCAAGGCGCGAGTGCGCTTTCGAACTTTCCCAAGGCAATATCGGCCCAACCCGAACCCAGCATAGCTTTGTTGGAGAATGGGCCGCTCAAACGCACGCGTTCAAGATACTTTTTTGCCGTGGCGGGTTGTTTGGCATCCATCCATCTGTAGCCCATCGCCAGATTTGCCTTGTCCATGAGGGACAACATAACTTCATCATCACCTGATAATTTCCCGATCTTGTCAAGATGTTCTAGCCCCTGCTTTTCCTGGCCGATATTTATCAAAGCAACACCCAGATTATAGCCAGCGAATCCCTTATAGCCGTCTGAATCCAACAACCTCTGTAGCAGCCTCACAGCGCCGGTAAAATCATCATTTGCCATATATATCCGGGCCCGCAGAAAGAGTTCGTCATCGCGGATGTTTTCGGGGACCTCCCCATTTATTTTCTCGATAATCAGCAGCGCGTCTTTAGCTCTCCCTTCTTGCATAAGAATGCGCGCCAGTCGATATATTGACTCATTACGAATCAACTTATTTTCACTTTTTTCAAGAATAGACTTAAGTACTTCTTTCGCGCGCTGATGCATTCGATAGGACACCTCGAAATCACCCGTGGAAAATTTTGAACTTCCAACCTGAAAGTGCAGCAGGTCATAATGCGGCTCCCTCCCCCCTGAAAGCTTGCCGGTCGCGATATCCAGCCTGGATATCGCGTCAATATAGTTGTTCTGAAAAGCGTGGTACGCAGCCTCTCTTAAGTAGATATCCTTTTCATTTAGTCGCGGGATTTCCGTGCCTGCAATCGACAAAGCAGGCAAGCACAATCCGCATAGTAATATGTATCCAGGTTTCATCGGCGCCTACTCTCTGAAGCTGATGCCTGGATTGCCGGAACCCAAAGTGGCAAGGTTTATTTCGATATTTTTTTCACCAGGATTTTTGGAGAATTTATAAATCACATTACTCCGTCTGCTCACCTTACTATCAGGCTGGCTTGTCGACACAACAACTTCAAGCGCATGCTCGCCATTTCCGATGTTGCCTGTATAAATTCGATGTAGGCCGCCACGTTGCATGGCAACCAGTTCCTTCGGAATATACCTATGACTTGCAGACTGTTTGCCGTCAATTTTGATACTGACCGTATCAAGCGAATGTTCATCTTCCTGATTCATTGTTAAAAAAATGGAAATTCGAGTATCCCGCGGATAGATATAGCTCTCTTCGAATTGAATCAATCCGCTCGAAATCTCCAGCACATCTTTTTTAGCATTCTGAACCTGTCCGTCAAGCTGCATGAATTGCCCATGGGAAGCTTCTTCTGCCGCCCCCAAAGGCACCCACACACTCATCAGCAGCCATAACACCCTGCTCAGCACTCTAAATATTACACTCATCTCTAAACAAAATTTCACCCAACTCACCGTCACTTCAACACATCTGCGATTTTTGATGATAAATGCCCGCACGATACCGCAAGCACAACTTATGCTGCTGCCAAACCCATTGGGGAATTGTAAACCACACTTCAACAATGACACAGAAAGTTTATGGATGAACCTGAATCAAAAGGTGAGGTATTTCACTTAACCGGGACAACTTTACCGGCCGCCAACTTTGCACGCTGTCTCGCTTCGCTGGTGTCTCGACCAGTCGCCATCGCCACACCCATACGACGCATTTTAAAAGACTCCGGCTTGCCAAACAAACGGATATCGGATTGGGGAACAAGCAGCGCCTCTGCCACTCCCGTAAAGGAGATGCCCTTTGCCTCATGCAGGCCGTAGATTACTGCACTGGCACCATGCGCTGACAGACTCACATCGACTGTCAGACCCAAAATAGCCCTTACGTGTAATTCGAATTCGTTCTGCGCTTGGGTGCACATCGTGACCATGCCGGTATCGTGCGGACGCGGACTGACTTCACTGAACCAGATCTGGTCTCCCTTCACAAACAGTTCCACACCAAAGATACCGAGACCGCCCAGATTATCGGTGACTTTTTTGGCAATCTCCTGCGCGCTTTGCAGGGCAACTGCTGACATGGCTTGCGGTTGCCAACTCTCGACATAATCGCCGTTCACCTGAACATGGCCTATCGGTGCGCAAAAGTGCGTCTCGATCCGGCCATTCGCACCGACCGCACGAACGGTAAGCAGCGTGATCTCGTAGTCAAAACGAATCACCCCCTCCACGATCACCCTACCCTGATTCACTCGGCTACCGCTGGCTGCGTAGTCCCACGCTGCCTGCACCTCTGCCTCGCTATCAACCTTGGATTGTCCTTTGCCCGATGAAGACATGACCGGTTTGATGATGCAGGGATAACCGATTGCTTCTATCGCGGCGCGCATCTCATCCAAGCTATTGGCAAAAGTGTACGGTGAAGTCGGCAAACCCAGTGTCTCGGCGGCCAGGCGGCGTATGCCTTCGCGGTTCATCGTCAATTGCGCTGCACGCGCGGTGGGAATAACACGGGCCAGCCCTTCGCTCTCTATCTGCACCAGCATGTCGGTGGCGATAGCTTCGATCTCCGGCACGATGATGTGCGGGCGCTCCTGCTCGATCAGTGCACGTAAGGCCGCGCCGTCTGCCATATTGATCACATGGGCACGGTGCGCCACCTGATGGCCAGGCGCATTCGGGTAACGGTCCACGGCGATGGTCTCAACGCCAAGGCGCTGCAAGGCAATGATGACTTCCTTGCCGAGTTCACCACTACCCAACAGCATGACTTTGGTCGCGGAAGGTGAAAGTGGTGTGCCAATAATGAGCTGTTCCATGTCTTTAAAAACCGGAGGTGTCGGGTCTGGAGAATTATACACAGCAAGGGGGTTTACATGATCTCAGGGAGGAGTAGCATGAACGTTTCGGATCGACCACAAGGAGCGAGATCATGACGAATATCGTGCAACTGCTGGGTAGCGAAGCTGAGCATCTTTTAAATTATCGTTGTACCGGCATCCCCAAGGAATCGTTGCACCTGCCGGGTTCGGATTATGTGGATCGCGTGGTCGCGATGAAGGATCGCAAAATAGGCGTACTGCGCAGCCTGCAGACGCTATACGGGCAGGGCCGTTTGGCCAACACCGGCTACCTGTCTCTATTGCCTGTTGATCAGGGCGTTGAGCATTCTGCTGGCGCCTCGTTCGCACCTAACCCGATGTATTTCGACCCGGAAAATATCATCAAGCTTGCGATCGAGGGCGGTTGCAATGGTGTGGCTTCCACGCTGGGCGTACTGGGCTCGGTCGCACGACGCTACGCACACAAGATTCCTTTCATCGTGAAGATCAATCACAACGAGCTGCTAACCTACCCCAACGAATTCGACCAGACGCTGTTTGCCAGTGTGGATCAGGCTTTCGATATGGGTGCGGTGGCGATCGGTGCAACGGTGTTCTACGGTTCGGAACATTCGCGCCGCCAGATTCTGGAGGTCTCGGAAGCCTTCGAGCACGCCCATGAACTCGGCATGGCGACCATCCTGTGGGCCTATCTGCGCAATCCCGCATTCAAGGTTGGCGACAAGGACTATCATGTTGCAGCCGATCTTACCGGTCAGGCCAATCATCTCGCGGCCACCATCAGTGCGGATATCGTCAAACAGAAGATGGCCGAAAACAACGGCGGCTACAACGCCATCAAGTTCGGCAAGACCCATCCCAAGGTATACAGCGAACTGACTACCGATCACCCCATCGATCTGGTGCGCTATCAGGTGGCAAACTGCTACATGGGGCGCGCCGGCTTGATTAATTCCGGCGGCGAATCCGGCAAGGATGATCTGCACCAAGCGGTGCGCACCGCAGTGATCAACAAGCGAGCGGGGGGTATGGGGCTGATCTCGGGACGCAAGGCATTTCAGAAACCGATGAAAGACGGTGTAGCCTTACTCAATGCGATTCAGGACGTGTATATGGACAAGGCGGTGACGGTGGCTTGATCAGTCTCGCAAAGCGCACGTACGGTGTCCGTTAGCCATCCGGCCCACACCGGAAGATATGTAGTGATCAATCTTCCGGCTCGAGGATAGCCTTGGCTTTTTCAACGATGCCACCCCGTTTAAGCATTGAAAGATATTCTGCCTCGTTGCGTGCGATCACCCTTTCAAGATAGTCGATATTCTTCTCTATGGATTCAAGATAGAAATTCTTTTCCACCCCCATCATATCTTTGAAATGAAACGACAGGTTGACGTACAGCCCGCCGAACGGCCCGTCCAGTTTTGCCATTGCAATCTCATAAAAGCGTCTGGTTTGACGAAGCAAGTCATGAATACTCTGAAAGTTACCGAAATGCGCTTCTTTGAATTCCAGATACAGGAACAACAGTTTTTCCAGATAAGTCCGGTCGGCCATCTGCCCGGTCAGGTCGGCAGTGACAACAAGCTGCCCAAGAAAGCGGGTACGATCATCCTGGAATTCGATATCGGAAAAATTCAGCGCGGGATCTGTACTGAAAATCATGGGTTCCAAAAACATGGGGAAATGCTCGGGAAGATGCCGTTCTGAAAAATAGTGCTGCATGAATGTGATGCCACGCTTAACGTGAGTCTGGGTATGTTGGGCACCCGTTCCTATTTCTTCATGCTGCAATTGCGCATAACCAATATCATGCATCAACGCGGCGATCAGAATCAGCGATATTTCATCATCGCTCAAACTCATTCCGGCAACATGAACTCCATGAACCAGCCTTGCCGCACACAAGAAAACATCAAGTGTGTGCGGCATATCGTGATACAGGGTTTTTATGGAGCTATAACCGGGATACTCGCCACAAAACAGTCGCAAAACGTCATCAAAAACAGTCCGCAAAAAGCTAACGCGATATCCTGAATTGATGCGGCCAATGATTGCTACCGCTTTTTCCCATACAACCTCAGGATCGCTGTTGGCGAACAGATTATTGATTTCTGCTGTTGTCGGAATATTTTTCAAATTTATGCAATTACGGATGTAACGAGCCCCTAAAGCGCACTGTTCACCGTCATATATAATGAAGCGTGATTATAACGCACCCGAGAAAAACACATATTTCGACCAACGCCTCGAGCACCCCACTTTGTATAGTCGAATCCTGTCAACCCACCTATCTCGTTTTCATGGTTCCGGCGACTCGAGACCCGGGTTCATCGTGCAATCTGGCAGATAGCAGACTGGCGGAGATAATCAGCAATGCACCCAACCAGTCACGCCACTGCATCGCCTCGCCGGCAAGAAAATATGATGCAATAGCCGCGACCACCAGTTCGAACAAAAACAGAACAATGGCGTGATTGGCAAGCAATTCAGATAGGGCATATTGCATGGCGTATGTGGAACTGCACAATACGACTCCCAACAGCACCAGTATCAACCAATTATGCGCGTCGATCATCGACAGTTGCCCGTGCACCCCGCCTTGCCACAACAACAGTGGAACAGTCAGCATGGCGGTTCCCATCCACACACTGTAGGACTTCGTCTGCAAACTTAAATGTGAGGCGCGACGCGATACCACATTGGATAGCGCAAAAGCCATCCCTGCCGACAAACCTACCCATTCCGCCAAATTATTGGGCATCGGGAATCCTAGTCGAGGCTCCCATAACATGATGACCGCGCCAAAGAAAGATAAAAATATTACCCTATATCCGTAATGATCCAGCCTCTCTCCCAACAACCAGCGTGAGAACAGGATTGTCCAGAGTGGTGCCAGATAGAACAACAACAGCACACGCATCACCTCGCCATACAGCACTGCCAGCACATAGCCGAAATTTGTCCAGCCCGCACTCAACACCAGCAATACTGCCCACCAGCCTGCCTTGGGTAGCTCGTGCCAGACTCGCGGCAACATGAAAGCTCCGCACAACATTGCCAGAGAATAGGTGATCAGCGTCGCCATTGTGCCAGACACACCGGCTTCCATGAGCATACGATAGGGATACCAGATCAGCCCCCATATGAGCGCTCCGCTCAAAGCCCCCGCGACCGGCATTACATTCTGTTTTGATGACACTAGCCAGCCCCCAATTGTGCAATGCACCCGTATAATGCGCGCTGAATTTCGCACGCCCATGACCAGCATATGAATCCGGATTTTCCCCAATGAACCCTGACTTACAGCGACTACAGCCCTACCCGTTTCAGAAACTCGCGGCATTGCTTCGTGAAGTCAAGTCCAACGAAGCCTATCCCGCCATCCGGCTTTCCATCGGCGAACCGAAACATCCCACTCCGCAGTTCATACGTGATGCGCTGACTGCCAATCTGGACGGTCTGGCGAATTATCCCACAACCGCCGGGAGTAACGAGTTGCGTAGCGCCATCTCCAATTGGCTGGCTGCCCGCTATGGTATTTCGGCTCCGGATGCCAACACACAGGTACTGCCTGTAAACGGCAGCCGGGAAGCATTGTTCGCGTTAGCCCAGACGGTCATCGACCGCAGCCGGACTAATCCTGCCGTAATCTGCCCGAATCCCTTCTACCAAATCTATGAAGGTGCAGCATTATTGGCGGGCGCAACGCCACATTTCCTCAATACACTGCCGGAGGATAATTACGCGCTGAATTTCGCACAACTGGCGGAAGATGTCTGGCAGCGCACGCAGCTAATCTATGTATGTTCGCCCGGCAATCCCAGCGGACACGTGATGCCACTGGAGGAGTGGCGGACATTGTTCGAAATGAGCGACCAATATGGCTTCATCATCGCTTCGGACGAATGTTATTCAGAAATATATTTTGGCGACAAGAAGCCCCTGGGGGCACTGCAAGCCGCCGATAAACTGGGACGCAAGGATTACAAGAATATCGCGGTGTTCTCCAGTCTGTCCAAGCGTTCCAATGTGCCCGGGATGCGTTCAGGGTTTGTTGCGGGCGATGCGTTGGTGATTGAAAAATTCGCGCTATATCGTACCTATCACGGCTCGGCGATGAACCCGGCGGTGCAGGCCGCCAGCATCGCCGCTTGGAAGGACGAAACGCATGTCGCCGAAAACCGCCGCCTGTATGAGGATAAGTTCAACCGGGTGATTGAGATACTTAAACCGGTATTGCCGGTCACGCAGCCTGATGCGGGATTTTATCTGTGGATACGCACACCGCTCTCCGATACCGCCTTCGCGCAAGCGCTGTATCGCGACTATAATGTCACCGTACTGCCGGGCAGCTATCTGGCGCGTGATGTGAACGGCTTGAATCCGGGCGCAAATTTTGTGCGTCTGGCGCTGGTTGCAAACACCGCAGAGACAGTTGACGCGGCTCAGCGTATCGCCCGTTTTGTTTCATCGCTTTAATCTAAACGAAAAATGGAAATCATCATGAACCCACTGCAACAAATCATCGATCAGGGCTTTGAACGTCGAGCCGAAATCACTCCACGCAATGCGGATGCCCAACTCAAGGAAGCGGTGGATAACGTCATCACTCAGCTTGACCAGGGCAAACTGCGTGTCGCTGAAAAAATCAATGGCGAATGGGTAACTCACCAATGGCTAAAAAAAGCCGTGCTACTGTCCTTTCGTCTGGAGGACAACGCCTTCATCAAAGGCGGCTTCACCAACTACTACGACAAGGTGCCGTCCAAGTTCGCCGACTACAACAGCCGCGATTTCCGAGAAGGCGGTTTCCGCGTGGTGCCCCCGGCTGCGGCGCGCCGAGGCGCATTCATCGGCAAGAACGTGGTGCTGATGCCCTCCTACGTGAACATCGGCGCATACGTCGATGAAGGCACCATGGTAGATACCTGGGCAACGGTCGGCTCCTGCGCCCAGATAGGCAAAAACGTGCACTTATCCGGCGGCGTCGGGATCGGCGGCGTGCTGGAACCGGTACAGGCCAACCCCACTATCATCGGCGATAATTGTTTCGTCGGTGCCCGTTCTGAAATCGTCGAGGGTGTGATTCTGGAAGACAACGTGGTGATCTCGATGGGCGTATTTATCGGGCAAAGCACCAAGATATATGATCGTGAGACTGGCGAGGTCATGTATGGCCGAGTACCATCCGGATCGGTTGTTGTCAGCGGTAGCCTGCCTTCCAAGGATGGAAGTTACAGCTTATATTGCGCGGTGATCGTCAAGAAGGTTGATGCAAAAACGCTTTCCAAGGTCGGAATCAACGAATTGCTGCGGGGAATCTGATTCCGGACACCGTTTTATTAGTTGCCGGTAATTTGGTTACGTCTGAATAACGTTTACGAATAATCAACTAAGAACCTGTACAGGGAGGGAATATGATTATCACACCGCTGCTGCAACTGGCTGCCAGTAAAAATGCATCCGACTTGTTCTTCTCTGTCGGTGCGCCGGTCAACATCAAAATCGACGGTGTAGCCATGCCGGTAAATTCCCAGATTCTCGAGGCTGATGTCGTCAAGCGTATCGCCTACGAGATGATGAATCCAAAGCAGATTGCCGAATTCGAATCTGAAATGGAAATGAATTTTTCTTTTCACGCGCCGAATGTCGGCAATTTTAGAACCAACGTTTTTCGCCAGCGCGGCAATGTCGCCATTGTGGTTCGTTTTATCAGGGCCCAGATCGGAAGCTCGGAGGAACTCCACCTTCCGGATATTTTAAAAGAGCTGATCATGGACAAACGCGGACTGATACTGGTTGTCGGCGCGACCGGCTCCGGTAAGTCCACCACTCTTGCATCCATGATCGAACATCGCAGCAACAGTGTGGGCGGCCATATTCTCACCATCGAAGAACCGATCGAATATATATTCGGGCATGGAAAATCCATCGTAAACCAGCGTGAGATCGGTACGGACACACTCTCGTATGAAAAAGCCTTGTCCAGCGGAATGCGCGAAGCTCCGGATGTACTGATGATCGGCGAAGTCCGCGATCGCGATACCCTCAAACATGCATTGATCTTCGCCCAGACCGGACACCTTTGTCTGGCCACATTGCATGCAAACAACAGCTATCACGCGCTCAATCGTATCGTCAATTTCTTTCCTTCTGAGTCGCGCAAGGGCGTATTGGCGGATCTATCGATGTGCTTGCGTGCAGTCATCTCGCAGCGCCTGGTTCGTAATGTGAAGGGAAAGCAGGTTCCCGCCGTGGAAATCCTGCTGAACACCACATTGATAGCAGATCAGATCAAGAACGATGAGCTCGACAGGATACGCGAGTCCATTGAAAAAAGTGTTTCCTCAGGATCGCAAACTTTCGAACAGGCTCTTTACAAACTTTTCAAAAGCGGCATGATCACCAAGGAAGAAGCTTTGCGTAACGCCGACTCTGCAAGCAACCTGTCTTCTCTGGTTGATTTCTCGGAACGCACCAACACCAACCTGAAAGTGCCGGCATTCGACCCGAATAAGCCCCAGTCCAAACCTCACTCATCACAATCCGATTTCACCGACATCAAGCTCAATTTAAACGACCCAAAATGAAGCTGTATGGCATCCCCAACTGCAGCACGGTAAAAAAAGCGCGCGACTGGCTGGCGCATCACGACATCGCCTTCGAATTTAATGACTTCAAAAAACACGGCGTGGATGCTGTTGCCGCACAAAACTGGTTGCAGCAGGCCGACTGGACCCGTTTAATCAATCGAAGCGGCCTGACTTGGCGGGGATTACCAGACCAGCGCAAACAGGAAGTCTGCGATAGCGCATCCGCACTCGCGCTGATGCAGGAAAAACCCAGCGTCATTAAACGCCCCTTGCTGGAAAAAGATGGCAAGCTCCTTCATGTCGGATTCGATGAAGCGGCCTACTCCAAAATATTCAATCTGTAATTCAAATCACTACTATGTCCGAGACCCTGCAACTTTCCAAAGCGCTGATTGCCCGCCGCTCCCTTACTCCTGACGATGCCGGGTGCCAGGACATACTGATCGAGCGCCTGCAAAAACTCGGTTTCAATATCGAACGCATGCGCTTCGGCAATGTCGACAACCTGTGGGCCCGGCGCGGCACCGCCAGTCCGGTACTGGTTTTTGCCGGACACACCGATGTCGTTCCCAGCGGCCCGCCCGAATCATGGTTCAGCCCGCCGTTCGAACCGACCATACGAGACGGCATGCTGTATGGACGCGGTGCAGCTGACATGAAGACTTCCATCGCGGCGTTCATCACTGCTATTGAAGCGTTTCTCGCACAGCATCCGGATCACAATGGCTCGATCGCGCTGCTAATCACCTCGGACGAGGAAGGCGTGGCAGTAGACGGCACCGTTCGCGTGGTAGAAGCATTGCAGGCACGCGGGGACAAGCTGGACTATTGCATCGTCGGCGAACCCACTTCAAACAAAAAAGTCGGCGACATGATCAAAAACGGTCGCCGCGGGTCGCTGAGCGGCACGCTGGCCGTCAAAGGAATACAGGGTCACATCGCCTATCCGCACCTGATCAAAAATCCTATCCATCTGGCCGCTCCCGCAATCGCCGAACTTGCCGCGACCACATGGGACGAGGGCAACGAATACTTCCCGCCGACCTCATGGCAGATATCCAACATCAACGGCGGTACCGGCGCAACCAACGTTGTCCCGGGCACCGTTGAAATACTGTTCAACTTCCGCTTCTCCACCGCCAGCACCGAGCAGGGATTGAAAGATAAAGTTCATGCGATCCTGGACAAGCATGGGTTTGAATACGACCTTGAATGGGCGCTTTCCGGAAAACCTTACATCACCGGCAAAGGCACGCTGGTCGAAGCGATTAGCCTGGCCATTAAACAATCCTACGGCATCACGCCCGAACTTTCGACCAGCGGCGGGACGTCAGACGGACGCTTCATCGCCGACATCTGCCCACAGGTCATCGAGTTCGGACCGCTGAATGCCACCATACACAAACTCAACGAATGCGTTGCCGTGGGCGACATCGAGCCGCTCAAACTGACTTATCAGCGTACGCTTGAAATTCTGCTGGGAAAATGAGTAATTTCTTTTTTGAAGCCTCTGTCACACTGCACACCGTGCGCGACTATTTACGTTTTGCCGTGAGCAGATTCATTCAGGCCAAGCTGTTCTTCGGCCATGGCAGCAGCAATGCCTATGATGAGGCTGCCTATTTGATCCTGCACACGCTGCATCTGCCGCTGGATCACCTTGAGCCTTTTCTTGATGCGCAATTGACCGAAGGCGAACGCACCGAAGTGTTGCACATCATCCAGCAGCGGGTTGAACAACGTATTCCCGCAGCATATCTGACCCATGAAGCGTTTCTGGGTAATTTAAGTTTCTACGTTGATGAACGTGTTATCGTGCCACGCTCGTTCATTGCCGAGCTGCTGCGCGAACAGCTCAGCCCCTGGATCGCCGAACCTGATGAGATCGGCAGCATGCTCGATCTGTGTACCGGCAGCGGCTGTCTTGCGGTACTCGCCGCCCATGCTTTCGAAAATTCGAAAGTGGATGCAGTTGACCTCTCGGCAGACGCGCTTGCTGTCGCAGATCGCAACATTACCGAATACGGATTGCAGAATCGTGTGAACCTGATCAAGTCGGATATGTTTACCGAACTCAAGGACAAGCGATACGACATCATCATCAGCAATCCGCCCTATGTCGATGCAAAATCAGTCGATGAGTTGCCGCAGGAATACCTTCATGAACCTCAACTCGCGCTGGGCAGCGGTAAAGACGGCCTGGATGCCACGCGTGTCATCCTTGACCAGGCAGCCAAGCATCTTACGGAAAATGGCATCCTCATCGTCGAAATTGGCCATAACCTCGACGTGCTGGAAGCAGCGTTCCCTAAACTTCCTTTTACCTGGCTAAATGTCAGTGCCGGAGACCGGTTCGTGTTCATGTTGCACAGGAATGACTTGCTCTGATGTCGTCAGTCGATCACTACGAGAATTTTCCAGTCGCTTCTATCCTCATGCCCAAGCGGCTGCGCAAGCCGGTCGCGGCGATCTATCACTTCGCGCGTGCTGCTGACGACATCGCCGACGAGGGTGATCTGTCTAATGAAGAACGTCTGCGGCAGTTGGAAGAATTCCGCGCCGAACTGAGGCGCATTGCCTTCCACGAAAAGCCGCAGACGGAGTTGTTCCGCAATCTCGCGGTAGAAATCGGACAACACACGCTACCGATGCCACCGCTACACGACCTGCTGAATGCATTTTCGCAGGATGTGGTAAAAAAGCGTTACGACAACTTCGACGAGTTGCTGGATTACTGCAGTCGCTCCGCCAATCCCGTCGGCAACCTGCTGTTGCACCTTTATGGCGAAGCCACTGCGGTCAATATCGCCTATTCGGATGCGATCTGCACCGCGCTGCAACTCATCAACTTCTGGCAGGATGTCGCCAGGGACTATGCCATCGGGCGTATTTACCTGCCACTGGATGAAATGGCGCAATTCGGCGTGACTGAAGAACAGATCGCACAGGGAATCACCGATGATGCATGGCGAGCACTCATGAAATTCCAGGTAGATCGCGCCCGTGCGATGATGATCTCGGGCAAGCCGCTGGGTACCATCCTCACAGGACGTATCGGACTGGAGATGCGCATGATCATCGCGGGCGGATTACGTATCCTCGATAAACTTGAAAACGCGAAATACGACATGTTCCGACACCGCCCGGTCTTGAAGCCGTTCGACTGGGTTATCATGCTGGCCAAGAGTGCGCCCTACTGAAACTCAAGACATGACACCCGACCAATATTGCGAAGACAAGGCCAGACAAAGCGGCTCCAGCTTTTACTACAGCTTTCGATTCCTGCCCGCGGACAAACGCCGGGCAATCACCGCGCTGTATGCATTCTGCCGCGAGGTAGACGATGTGGTGGACGAATGCTCGGATGCGGGTGTAGCGCGCACCACACTCAGTTGGTGGCGCGGCGAAGCTTCCAAAATCTATGCGGGCAAGCCCCAGCATCCGGTTGCGCTGGCACTGGTTCCTGTCGTGAAGCAATTTAATCTGCCGCAGGAACACCTGATGGAGATCATCGACGGAATGGAAATGGATCTCGAACACACGCGCTACCCGGATTTCAAGTCGCTGCAACTGTATTGCTACCGCGTCGCCTCGGTAGTCGGACTGCTTGCCGCGGAGATCTTCGGCTACACCGACCGCCAGACCCAGAAATATGCGCATGACCTCGGCATCGCTTTTCAGCTCACCAACATCATCCGCGATGTCGGCGAGGATGCGCGGCGTAACCGCATTTACCTGCCAATAGATGAACTTGAGCAATTTGGCGTAAGCGAAGCGGACATTCTTAATGCGAATGAAACCGAAAACTTTCAGAAACTGATGGCCTTCCAGATCGAGCGCGCACAGCGTTACTACCAGCAGGCGATAGACTACCTCCCCGCAGTGGACCGAAAAGCCCAGCGTACCGGCCTGATCATGGCCGCGATCTATCGCGCCACGCTGGACGAAGTGATTGCCAGCGGTTGTCACGTACTGAAAGAGCGCGTCTCGCTGACCGCACGTTACAAGATCTGGCTGGCGCTAAAATCCTGGCTGAAATCATAAATAGGCCTGTCCCTTCCCCCATGCAGGGGGAAGGTTAGGATGGGGGTAGAAATCCCAACAAACTGCCCAAGACGAACCCATGAATAATTCTCGAAGCACTAACGTGGCAATAATCGGCGGCGGCTATGCGGGCATGGCTGCCGCCGTCGAACTGGTCGCACGCAACATCCCCGTCACCGTGTTCGAAAGCGCCCAACAGCTCGGCGGACGCGCGCGCGGCGTGAGCTATAACGACACCCAGCTCGACAACGGCCAGCACCTGCTGCTCGGCTGCTACCGCGAAACCCTGCGCCTGATCGAACTGGTCGGCGGCGATATCGGGCAGGATTTCCTGACCCTGCCCCTGCAACTCGACCTGCACAACCATTTCTCGCTCAGGGCCCCGCGCCTGCCCGCCCCGCTCCACCTGCTGATCGCGCTGATGAGCGCACAGGGCCTGAGCTGGGGCGAACGCATCAAGGCCGCGCGCTTCATGCTCACACTGCGCAACGCAAATTTCCGCCTGGACCGACTCCCCTCGCTCGCTGGCGGGATAACCAGCGACTTGGCTGGCGTAGTTGGACAGCCTAGTCGAATGGCTAGTAGTTCCATCAGAGGTGCTCGGGGTGAGGGTTCATCCGATATCACCGTCTCCGCATTACTCGCGCAACACGGGCAGGACGCCGACCTGACCCTCAAGCTGTGGGAACCGCTGTGTATCGCCGCGCTGAATACACCTATCAGCAAGGCCTCCGCACAGGTGCTGCTCAACGTGCTGCGTGATGCGTTGAACAGGGAACGCGCCGATAGCGACATGCTGCTGCCGCGTATCGACTTCACCGCGCTGTTCCCGCAACGTGCCGCCAACTACGTCGAAATGCATGGCGGCAAGGTGCACAGCTCATGCGGCGTGGAGGCCATCGTCCCCAAGGAGGATGGCATCGAACTGGTCACCGCCAGCGGCACGGAAACATTCAGCCACGTCATCTGTGCCGCATCGCCGGTAGTCGCCGCCCGGCTACTGCGCCCGATTGCTGCGCTGGCGGACACCGTCGCACAGATTGACAGTCTGGAACAACAGCCAATCTACACCCTCTACCTGCAATATCCCGCCCACGTCACCCTGCCCCACCCCATGCTCGGCCTGCACCAGCGCTACAGCCAGTGGCTGTTCGACAAGGGGCAGATCGCCGCACAACACGGCCTGCTCGCCTCAGTGATCAGCGCGGAGGGAATCCATCAGGAATTGTCGCAGGACGAACTGGCACAAAAAGTGATCGCCGAACTGCGCGAAGAATTCGGCATCGCCGAACAGCCGCACTGGCTCAAAGTCATCGCCGAAAAACGCGCCACCTTCTGCTGCTCACCCAACCTGCAACGCCCCGCACAACAAACCGCGCTACCCCGCTTGCTGCTGGCGGGAGACTACACGGCAGGAGAATATCCAGCGACACTGGAGGGCGCGGTGATGAGCGGCATCAAATGTACCAGCGCGATACTTGAATCACTTTAAAAAACTGATTGACCGTTTCTCGGCCTGAGCGGACTACAGCAGATGATTTGATTCAGGTTGCTATGAGTGTCCGCTTCTTGAAAACCTAGCGGCAGTTTACGACACATTGCGGACTTTGGCTGATGTTAAAAACTAATGCGAACCCGCCCCTTTTAAATGGTCGCCGCCAGTAATGGCCGCAATGCGGCATCGGCCTGGGCGAACGGATCGAAGGTCAGCAGGTTG
>Ga0224495_10000088_pt1 | contig 68812 bp, 70 predicted proteins | sample SF_Jul11_sed_USG_FD_168128 | JGI IMG/M metagenome (GOLD analysis project Ga0224495, IMG submission 168128) | Sediment microbial communities from San Francisco Bay, California, United States - SF_Jul11_sed_USGS_4_1 | ecosystem: Environmental > Aquatic > Marine > Sediment | place: USA: California...
GATGCAAATACTTCGAAGGTCGCTGGGCTGAATTCTGGGACAATATGAAATACCGAACTTTTCTAAATGGGGAAAATGCCTTTGACTTAGTCGTATGATTTACTAAAAAGTAGCCGCTCCCTCCTGATTGCTCACCCAAATTTTTAGATGGTCTTCATTTAACCGCAAGGACGGAAGTCCACCCTCGGTAACGCACAAAGCTTGGAGCTTTGTATGCGCTCGCCTTGCTGATTCAGATCATCTAAAAATGTCAGTTATGCGCAAACGTTAGCCGAAAAAAGTGTGGTTAGTCGTCAAACTCGCCCATCCTTGGGCTCGCAAGAAAAACATTTTATATAGTCTTCTGAAGAGATAATGACCCTCTCCTATGTTATTTGAGTTTTTCATTGTCCGTGAATAAATATAGAATTGTTAGATTATGCTAAATACTTTACTTGCAAAATGGTATTATCTTCTCTCCGCGCGTTTCTTTATCTCCATAAGCATTTTGCGCTCCATGATAAAATGAGCGGGTTCGAGCAAACGCATAAAAATTTTACTGATCCAGACCGGTTCGAACTTCGCGACACGGGATCTTACGACCAATCTACTCTTGTGTTCCCCTGTTTTTTCTAACATAAAAACCCAGGTACCGCCTACCATGGTTTCCCTGGCAGCATACCCCTTTGTTCCTTCTGGCGCGAAAAATGTTCCCGCAAGCACCAACAGCTGTTCTGGCTTAATTTCTATAACGTTTATTCCGCCTGATTTCGAAAAGGGAATTAAATCACCCCTTTTTAATTTTTGTAATTCAGGAACAATTTTATCTGCATTTTGAATATCCAAACCAAACATGCTTTCAAGCCAGTCATAGCTGTAAAATCCTCCACGTCCCTGACCTATTTGTACAAGCCAAGGCCAGACTTTTTCGGAGCTTGTCTGAATTTCTATACTACGTGTTGATGTCATGGCAGAGTCTGGCAGAAGCTCATCCCCCGGCATAGTTGAAATGATTTCATCGGGAGTTGCACCCCAATGGAGCAAAGACTGCCTGCATACACTTAAGCAAATTGCGACAACAGCCAGAAAAACAAAAGTCGCGAGGGCACATTTTTTAAACATTAGCGTTTCTCCTCTTCCTTTCTTTTTTAACAATCCTATTAATTAAAATTTTACCTTGCGGCATACACATTGAAACGCCCCCGCCGGGGGTTATCCATTGACCCGTCATGTAAAAATTTTGCAGGCCGGGCAATTCTTTGGGCAAGGTTTTTCCAAACGCAAAGGCTTTAGTGGTAGGCACCCACCCCTCGTAAGAACCCTGCCAATTGCCAGTATAGTTTTCCCAGGTAACCGGAGTGGCAACGTCGGTAGTTTCAATATCATTTTTAAACCCTGGAAATTTTTCATTTAATATTTTTATATATTGATCCAACAATGCTTCTTTTTCGGTATGATAGGCCTCATTATCATTGTCATATAAATTTTTCCAATAAAAGTAGTCAGTTTCAAATTGGGTTTGAATGACGCTTTTTCCTTTGGGAGCAAAATCAAGGTCGTGGCAAAAATGAAAAAAACCAGCCCAGTGTATTTCTTTTCCGCCCACCACAATTGGTACATTTAACTTAAAATCTGTGATCTCGGCCATTTTTGAAAAATCACGATTTACGCCTATACTCAGCGACATGATCGGCGGCCACAGCGAAGGATTTTTATACGACGTTTGAATTTGATCAGTGAGATATTTTCCGTCAAGCATATCATACAACGTACTACGGCCATCGGCTGCCGATATTACGATGTCAGCGGTTATTATCCTGCCGTTTTCCAGTTCTATGCCTTTTGCAACTCCATTTTCTACGATAATTTTTTTTACCCTGCACTTATAGTTCATTTTGCCGCCAAGCTCAATGTATTTACTTTCAATGGCTTTTGCAAATTTCAGGGAACCACCAAGAGGAAAGCCACCTTCTTTTTTATGCATAAAACTAATCGGCATAACACACATTAGGGCTGGTAATCCTCTTACGGGAAACAGCCGAAAAAGGATTTCCCTCAGTTGCGGATTGGCAAATAGTTTTTTAAAATAGTCTTCTATGGTGATGGATTTCAGCTTAAAAAAGGATAGCATAAAAGGAAGCATTTTAAGGAAATCGACAAATCCAAAATCACCAAAATCCCGATCCATGGGAGGGTTAAAATTGATATATTTTCTTATAATTTTAAGGTATCTTTTTATACCCTTCTTTTCGTTAGGAAAAAGGCGCAATAATTCAGCCTCAAATTTATTGACGTCGGTATACGATGTAAAAGTTTTATCGCCCAGCGTAATTTCTCTAAAGCGTTCTGTGTAAAAAAAATCAATATTATCTGCGACTCCCAATTCTTTAAAAATCGGGTACAAACTGGTACCCTTGTTTGATCCAAGCACCCAGTGCAGGGTATGGTCAAACAAATAGTCACCACGCTTCCAGGAGGTGCAAACCCCGCCGGGTATATTATGCATCTCAAAAATTTCAGATTCAAAGTTGTTCATCTGGGCGTAGCACGCGGTTGACAATCCCGCTATGCCGCCGCCGATAATAATAATTTTCTTTTTCATGTGCTTTCCTTTTTAATTTTATGAAGGGGCTTAGCGCGCCCCTAATGCAGGTACACGGTACCTGCCAACCCCCCGCAATATATTCTCATAGCCACGGGCCATTGGCTTGCCGAAGGCAAGAAACCCGTGGTTATAAGAATTGACCTTTGTTCAATTTTCTTTGTAATTCACCAACCGTATTGTCTGGATTTTCTTGTTCTCCCCCAGACCTTCGTATTTTAAAAACCGACGATCATTTGCGCTATACCAGTAGTAATATTTATGCGGCCAGAATGCGGCTGTAATTTTACTGCTTAAGCCCATTTCATATTTTATAGCATTTAGTTTTTTACCGCCAATGGTCAATTCTTCTTCGCACACCTGCTTTAAGTACATACCAACCTTTCGATCAAGTTTACTTTGAAGAAGGGTAAACGTCATGGTCTCATTTTTTTTGGGAAAAATTTGGCTAAAAAGATAAAACAAAGATCCATTATTATCGTAGATACTTTCTTTCAGGGGATACTCGTTATTTACATTTCCGGAAATATTTATTTTTTCATGGACATAATCATATACTACTTCGAGAAATTTTTTACCCTCGCCATTTACGTATTCAACTTTTTGAAATTCGGTTTTGTTTTTAAACTGAACAACATTTTTTTCCTTTTTATGATCTATGACAATAACCTCTACATGATCATTGTTAGTTGAGACAATCATGCTCTGGCGGCCATTTCCATCGCCCGTGTCAATTTCCATATCGTAGTTTTGGGTTATGGCAAACACGGGTTGCCCGATTAATAGAATTAGAACCATAAAGGGAAAGAGCACGTGACGTAAACAAACTTCATCCGCTTGATTACTACGACTGACGATAGCATTATGAACCGCGGTCATATCTTTGCGCCTTTGCGGTTTCATATCCGCAATTTTCAATAAATCCTTTAATATCATTTTATCCTTCCTTTTCTTTAGTGAATTTCAAATTTTTTTCGCCTGAAAGATTATACGTTAACAAAAATAGATGAAATGAAACAAAGGATAATCCCATACTTTTTACCATCTGCGAGATGATAAAGGCAGCGCTTAGCAACTCAGGATAATAGTATATCGCAAGTGTTTTAATGGGAACCGCAGCAATAACCGACCAGAGAATCAGTTTTGCCCCTGTTTTTCCGGGGCTATTTTCATTCAAACGAACAGCGTTATGGTTAAAAAGTTTTATGAGAACAACACTTACAAAAATCGCCGCAAGGGCAGTTAAAATGGCAGAGATCCCTTTTAGCATAGATGCAAATTGAAGGTGCTGAATGTTCTCGGAAGCAGCGAAATTTTCGAGCTCGCCAAGAAAGTTTAATCCTGAAGCTATTTTAGGAATGCGTGTCAGCGCTTCAGCAACCAAAGCCCAGATCACCCATTTTACGGTAGGTACCTCCTTGATCTTGGAATTTTTCAGGAAATTGCCCAAGGCTGAAAATCCAATGGCGCCTAAAAAAATAGAAAATACTAACCCAGGTTCAACAAAAAAATTGTTGAACCTGTACATAAACAATATTGTACCAGGTATTTCAGAAATCGGTTTTCCTTGTAAGATGTCAATATCCAGCAAGTCAGCAAACCCATGCACTGCCGGAGACAATAATCCAAAAAGTGCGATGAATTCAAATCCAATGGCGCCCCAGTAAATTTTTTTTATGATATTTTTATCCATTTTTACCTCCCAATAAAGTGACCATAGGTCATATAATAAACCGATAAAATCTTGATAGAACCATGGGTCATATTCGAGGATGTTATGTTAACTAATGGTATAAAGTCAAATTTTTTTATTTACCGGTCAGATCAAATCTTCCAGTTGAAGATATTGAGGAAAACCATTGCCAGAGCCAGAAAAAATAGAACCCACTAAAAAAAGCCGCAAAGAGCGGGAACACGATAGAAAAAGGGGAGAAATTCTCGATGCTGCTGAAAAACTTTTTTTTTCGCAAGGTTATGAAAAGACCACTATTAACGACATTGCCTCAGCTGCTGAATTTGCAAAAGGTACAATTTATTTGTACTTCTCGGCAAAAGCTGAGATATATCTGGCGATTATTAACCGTTCATTGGATATTGCTCATGGCATGCTGGCAAAAACACTTGATCCGAAAGCCAGTGGCGGACAGCAATTAAGGGCCGGTTATCGTGGTTTTATTGATTTCTTGAATCAATACCCTGATTATTTTAAAATGTGGTTATATGGCTCAAGATACGTCGATGAAAAACTTTACTTGGAGCACCCCCTCGGTAATGAATGTCGTCAAAAAGAAATGGGGTTAATGATGTTAAATATGAATGCTATTATGAAAGGGATAACCGACGGCTCGATTCAAAGCGAAGCTCCACCGCCGTTAATTGCGATGACCTTCCTGGTCTTTAATCGTGGTCTTCATCAGTTTCTTCTGGAAAATGGAGAAAAGGTAATTGCTATGTACGGGGTAAATCGTGATGATCTTATACAACAGATGGAAGATGTCTTATGTAAAGGTTTGGGGATACATATTCAATAATAATACCTGATATATTTTATAAAATAATTAAAAAGAACCAATTCGGCATCGTCTCATTGGTGTTTGAATTAAATTAACACTTTCATCAACTAACGTGGGTGTAGAAAAAGTGGTTTCAAAGGTGAAAAAAGCTCTTGTAACTTCATGTAACCTCGTGTAACTTTAACTGAAAATTTCAAAATGGACTTATTCTACAGCCTCAACAGCGAATATCTGCTGCGCGAGGCATACGCCTTGCTCGGGTCTCGCAATTCTATCTTTTAATTTAAAAGATTTTCAGAAAAGATATTTTATCCTCTGTTGTATTTTTAGTGATTGTTCGACCACATTTTTAGATGGTCTCCGTTTAACCGCAAGGACGGAAGTCCACCTTCGGTAACGCACAAAGCTTGGAGCTTTGTATGTGCTCGCCTTGCTGATTCAGACCATCTAAAAACGTCTGTTGTGCGCAAACGTTATCGGCAATTATGACTGAATTATTCTCATTAGCTCACTATAGATATATGTTTTATTTCTTTTTTTCCCCGGTATTTCACTCAAAACTCCAGCTTCGCAAAATTTTTCGATTAAATTATAAATAGTCTGTGGACTTGCATCAATTAAATCCTTTACTGAATTATAATTTATCACCGGCTTTGATTGCAATATGTCCAATAGTTCTATGGCAAAAGTCGAGCTTAATTTATTAATGACTATTTTCATTTTTTCATAAAGCACCCCCATTTCATAAACCTTGTTTTTTGTTTGAATCGCTTGTGACTCCAGGGCTTTTAAAAAATACTTTATCCAACCGACCCAATCAGAATTATTTGAAACATTATTCAGGTGTGAATAATATTCCGCTCTATTTTTTTCAAAAAAAGAACTTATGTATAAAATCGGATAGGGCAATAGTTTCTTTTCATATAGAATTAATGGAATAAGCAATCTTCCAATTCTTCCATTGCCATCTAAAAAAGGGTGAATTGCTTCAAATTGATAATGCACAATACTGGTTTGTACCAATTCATCTTGCTCCTCTTCCGAATGTATATATTTTTCAAAATTACTGAAAAGTGAGGGTATCTTGGATGCAATTGGAGGAATGTATGAAGCTTCCTCAGTCGGACTTCCAATCTTACCTATATGAACTTGAGTTTTTCTAAACTCTCCCCTTTGTTTATTTTCTCCTCTTACAGAGTCCATTAGTATATAGTGAAGTCGTTTGATAAAATTCTCACTAATTGGTTTTGTTCGTAATTCGGCTACAGCTACCTCAACAGCTTTTCTGTAGTTAATTATTTCTTGAATATCTTTTTCTTTTTCTGTTTTTTCAGAATATATATTTTGCGCTTCATAAATATAAACATCTTCTACAGTAGCAATTGTTCCCTCTATTTTTGAACTTAATACGGCTTCATTTGTTAGCAAAGGGGCAATCAGCAGATCAGGATTTTTGACATTAACAAGTAATCCGGATAACTCACCAATGGCTGTTCTCGCAGCCCCAATACCTCTGATAAGTTTCGTGTAGTCTATTGTGACAGGGAGCATTGGTAAATTAAATGGCTTTTGCATTAAATAACACCTTCAGGACGCTTTAATTAATATTCTAATATTGTAAACTAAATTAGAATATTGACTTTACTGTTCTAATGGATTAGAGTAAGGCCGTCACATCAACTAACGAGGGTGTAGAATAGTAGTTTCAAAGGTGAAAAAAAGCTCTTTTAACTTCATGTAACCTCGTGTAACTTTAACTGAAAATTTCAAAATGGACTTATTCTACAGCCTCAACAGCGGGCAAAAACTAGAATTCGCAAAAATTATAGAGGTTATTTTGAGCTCGCCTTGCTGACTCAGAGTCTCTGAAAAACTTCATTTACCACAAACTTAGAACGAAAATGATTTTCGTGTTTTGCAGCGCAATCGTGATTTTAAAAATTGCAGCCGTAAGCGCTTTAAAAGAAGATGCTATATAAATGTAAAACTGTTTAATGTCAAAGGATATAATGATGAAAAAAGTAATTTTAATATCGACCATTCTGGTTTTTTCTGCGATAAACTGTAAAGAAAAGTCCGCTGATTCTAATTCATACATGGGTCAGATGGCCAATGATCCAAAACTGTCTGAAAATAACATTACAAAACTGGTCAGGGTGGATGATCTTCATGTAGCATTTGATTTTATGTCGATGCCCTACCATATGCAGATGATGAAGCTTATGCATGCGGATATGAAGCATGTTGAAGGGGCTACTCATGGCTTAATGATTACAGTGATGGACTACCATACAAAAAAAATTATTAAAGAGGCTCAGGTTTTGCTAAGCATTACAGATCCAACGGGTAAAGTATCTCAATATGAATCTGAAATTATAAGCGGAGCAGGTATGCACCATTATGCTGCTCATTTAACAGCCTCTCAACAGGGTAAGTATTTGATCATTGCTAATATAAAATATCGCGGCAAAACGTATATCGCTAAAACAGAGTTTTCAAATCAGTGATGTATTTATGTTGAATCCGCCCATGTAAAGAAAGCTCTATATAAAAAGCGGTTGTCGCTTGGCTAAGCGAATTTTCAATAACCATCCTTGATAAATCCGGATAAATTAAAATGTTAAAAAAAGAATTACGATTTCGTCCTGTTATTTTATTGTTGATTGTTTTAGCCGTGCCCAATATAATATTTTTTCTGGTCAAAGCCATGTCTCATTACTACGTTTCAGATGATTTTCTAAATTCAGCTCTTATTTTAAAAAGAGAAGGAATTAAAGTAGTTTTTAATATTGCTGAACTGGAAAAATTTAATCAAAAAGATAATTTAAAAAATATTGAAGATGAATTAACGCAAATTTTAAAACGAAGTAAATCCGGCGAATTTCAATCGAAATCGTGTAATGAAACTGAATGTATATATACCCTTTATGGTACAGAGGCCGATAGAATGCACCAGCTTATTAAGCCTGTATTAAGAAAGTACCCTGAAAAGAGCGGGTATATTTACAAGATTTACGATTTAAAAAATTATAAAGATCAAGTAAAAGGCGATCTATATTAGTCAGCCTTACGGCAACTAAAGTAAAAACGTCCATATTTTAAATTTTGGAGAGTGCAGATGAAGGGCTCAAAAATAACAACCTATATTGCGGATAAGGAATTTTTTAATAAAATACGCTCACAGTCAAAATTAGCTTATGTAGGTCAAACAAGGTCAGAAGAAATTTTCAATACTCTGACACATGCTCTGGCCAGTTTATTAAGTGTCGCTGGTTTTATCGTTTTAATTTCTTTTACTGCATCTGGCGGCGATTTAACCCGTATATTGACATGCGGTCTTTATGGAATTTCATTGATATTTTTATATGTGGCATCTATGTTGTATCACGGTTCGTCAAATTATAAACGCAAAAAATTTTTTCATATGCTCGATCACTCTGCTATTTTTATTTTAATTGCCGGAACCAACACGCCGATTTTATTGACATATCTGCCAGAACATTGGGGATGGGAAATTTTCTGGGCAGCCTGGGTATTGGCGGCTACCGGCGTTTTTCTTGAAATTTTTATGGCAGGAAAAATTCCAAAATATATATCGATATCTCTGTATTCGCTTATGGGTTGGATGATATTATTGGCGGCAAAACCTATGTTTGAAATATTACCCGGCGGGCTGCTAAACTGGTTGTTTTTAGGCGGAATTACGTATATGATTGGGATTATTTTTTATGTACGTAAAACCTTGTTTTTTAATCATGTCATTTGGCACTTGGTCGTTATGCTGGGCAGCGCTTTTCATTACATTGGGATTTTATCTTATGTAGCCATGAAAGTAGATTGATGCATTTGGCATTTCGGTATTTTACAGGGTTGATCAGACCTGAACCTGACTTTGGTCAAATTATTTATTAAAAATCTTATGAACGAAGAAATTAAACCGCTAAGTTTTAGCGACATTACCTCTGAAATACGACAAACGCTGGAAAAAAACAATGTTCCTGACGATCAGGTTGAAATCACCTATGAGCGGGAAGAATTTTTTTTAAGAATTTATCCAGCGGATATTGATGAAAAAACCATTCATGAAGTTTTTATTTTAGCTAAAAAACATATCGAGAACTGGCGTATTCATACATACGATAAAAATTATGTTTCTGTTCAGGCGTTAAACTCAAGTATATTTCAGACAGAAAAAATGCTCGAAAATATCAAAATCAGGGTAAGCGCGCTTTCTGGCGATAGATTGATTGAAATTACAAAAAAGGGTTTCATAACTCCCGCAGAGTTAAATTTAATCATCAGCTGCATAAAGCAGTTTTGTATTATAAAGTATTCGCGCCCCATAGATCAGCTTGCTGCTCTTGGCTGTACGGTGTATTCTCCAGAATCGGAAAAAATTTCTATGCAGGACTTTGGAGGTTACGAATCTGTAAAAAAGCTCATTCTTGAAACGGTAATTATGCCGGTAAAAAATCCCGAAGTTTATGATAAAATTGTAGCATCTACACGAAAAGTATTTGAAAGCAATCGCCCAAAGGCTGTACTGTTTTCAGGACCTCCCGGAGTAGGTAAAACAACCATGGCTCGAATACTTGCCAGAGAAACGGGATACCATCTGGTATATCTGCCCCTTGAAAGCATCATGTCGGCCTACTATGGAGAGTCGTCTAAAAGGCTGGCTTTAATTTTTGATGTGGCAGCTAAAGATGATAAAGAAAAAATAATACTTTTTATTGATGAGATTGATTCACTTGCGCCAAGCCGTAATGAAAAACTATTTGAGGCCACCAGAAGAATGCTTTCAGTCTTGCTTCGAAAAATTGACGGTATTGAAAGTAAAAAAAACTACATAACCATCGGAGCTACCAACAGAAAAGAAGACATCGATGAAGCTCTCATGTCGCGTTTTGATACGGTCATTGAATTTCCACTTCCCAATACAGTTGATATCGTGTGTTTACTTGAAAACTGGGCAAAACACCTGACAAAAGAACAACGAACTCAAATTGCAGCAAAGCTTCCTGGTTTGTCGCCGAGAACCATAAAAGATATTTGTAACCGAGCTGAAAGAACCCAGGCCAGAATAAACATAAGTAAAAACAATTCAGAGTTGCCGACAGTCGAAGTTTATCTGGAAACGGCTAATTCGTATTTAAAATAATTATAAAGTGAAATAACACACACATTTTTAGTTGCAAATATCCTTTAGATTTTTCCATTCAATTTGATTTATTAATTTTACAGGTTTATATTTATTGTTTTTTAAAGCAGTTTCAATCGTTTCAATTCTTTTTTTATTCATGGGATGCGTGCTCAGCCATTCTAAAAATTCTTTTCCTTCTTTTTTGTCGTTTTTCTCTTGACTGCTTGCAGGAATTGAGTTTCTTTTAAAAAAATCGATCATTCCTTTCAATGAAGCTTTTTGATGTATCAGTCTGGCGATAGCGATTTGATCGGCTTCTTCTTCAAACCCGCGAGAGTATTTCATAAAAATAACAACGTTGATGATTTCAGAAATTTTCTCCAGGGTTTCGATCCCCTCCATGGTTCCGCCGACAACCAGGGCCGAGACGAACATTGCGCCCATAGATCGACTTAGCTGCTGCATGGAATGACGTTTATCTTCATGTGCGACTTCATGAGCAAGTACCGCATAAACCTCTTCAGGGGTTTGAGCCTGCTTTAACAATCCGTTAAATAAAAGAATTCTTCCTCCGGGAAAAGCAAGCGCATTTACAACTTCATTGTCGATGATTAAAATTTCAATGTTTTGGTCATTTGTTAATTTAGATTTTAAAACATTTAATGCTTTTAAACCTCTTTTATTTTCACAAACTTTATTGTTGTTTTTTATAAAACCAAATGATTTATCTCCAATTCTTTTGTCGTATGAAACAGGTATTATTTTATAGGCTTGTGAAAATGAAAAAAAAATAAGATATGAGGCAAGTGGAACTACAATTAATGAAATAACGATTAACTTCGTACCCTGCATTTTATGAATGTATTGTGAAAAATTTTTAAAAACACCAAGATTGTTAGTGTGTTTTTTTTCAAGAGCAAGGATAGTTTTTTTATTTTTTAAAATTAATTTTTTGGAAGTGTGTAAATGATCTTCAATAATTACAGAGCATGTACCGGATATATTCTCAAGCTTCGAGATGTCCTTGTATAATATCCGGATTGTGCTTCCGTTATTTGAAACAAATTTTAAAAAATTTTTAGAAAATAAAATTTTCCCCTTTTGGGCAACTGGAGTAAGTCCGTCGTAATATTCTACTTCATCCAAAGAATTCACCGATGGTATCTAAAAAATCTCCAGCTTCGCTGATTCCTTCTGCAAGAGCGTCTGCTGAAGAGTCGGGTACTGCCTGTATCTTAAGTAAATCTACTTCACCAGTAAATGATATCGTCTCAAGAAGATATTTTTTCTTTATGATGATGGCCCAGGCAAATCCAAAACCAAGAGTAAATACAGTGATGAAAAAACTTAAAAAAGTAACTTTTAAAAGACCGGTGCCAGACATATCGCTTTTAAACATGTTTCCTTGAAAAAAGGTATGTTGCCAGTAATATCTCTCAAGATCAGCTTTGTAATGGAAAGCATAGAAGCCAAATGTGAAAGGAATTAAAAGCATGGCCAATAGCGTTTTATAAAAAACATCTTTTCCTGCTCCATCAAAGAAAAATTCCTGGTTTCCGATTGTGGATTTATCAATGAGATACTTATCCAGTTTTACTCGAAACCATGAGGAGTAAATACCGAGCGTTATAATTGAAAAAAAGAAGCCTTTAAAAATAATTTTATATAAATCTTTTACATTGCCGTTAAATCGAAAGTGAACAGCATTCCAGGATGATCGGGCAAGTTGAAATTTTCGGCTGCCATAAACTATAAACGGTAAAATCGATATAAAGATAACGTAAATTAAAAGAGGCGGAAAAGTCGCCGCAAAAGTTTTGTTTACGTTGAACATTTCAAATAATTTAGGCAGGCCATACAAAATAAGCGCAAAGGGTATACCGATCATCACCAGTCCCTTGATAAATCCAATGAGCTTTTCTTTTCCTGTCGCGTGATATTCAAACCTGCTGTCCTGAAATGAAGTATGATTGTAAAAATATTTTTTAGTTTTTACTTTTGCCCAGAAATAGTATACGCCAAGAGTAAAGATGCTTAGCAATAAATTTGATAAATACAATTTAAATAATGGCCATCCCTCTCCGTCAAATTTAATTCGAGTTGTTTGATTTTCCATTGATGACCTCTTTTATTTAATTTTGTAAACAGCAATTTATATGCTTTAATCCGGTTGTCAATAAAAAATCATTTTAAACCTGTATCATACCATTCTGCTGAATCATTTATTTTAGCCCGTGTTCTCTGTATTTTTTTCTTGAGTATTCTACTGTGATCTTGTCATGAACTTTTACAATCCCCAGTCGCGGGGATATCTAAATTCACGATCGATGGTTTTTTCAGAGACTTTAATGATCAGGGGCATTTTGCGTTTATACTGAGATACCATAACTTTATTAAAGATAGATTTAATTTTTTCGCTATCAATGCCGGATTCTTTGGCGACTTTTTCAATCCTTTCTTTACTCCATCCCAGATCAATCCAGTGGTATAAAATTCGGTCAATTAAATCATAGCTAAGGTTAAGCTCGCCTTCGTCCGTCTGGCCTTCCCATAGATCGGCGCTAGGGGGTTTGTCGATGATTTCTGAAGGTATCTCAAGATGGCGTGACATTTCACGAACCTGAAATTTATACAAATCTCCGATCGGGTTAACCGCGCTTGCCATATCGCCCCATAGCGTGCTGTAACCGAGAAGTATTTCACTTTTATTGCTGGTGCCCGCGACAAGGCTTTGAAATAAAACCGATTGATCATAGAGAACGGTCATTCGAAGTCTGGCAAGAACATTTCCTTTGCGAAGCTGAATGATTTTTTCATTTAATTTTAATATGTTACTTTCGCTCGATGACATGTCGGCAAAATACGCATCGGCCATCGGCGTTAAATCTTTTTCAATTAAAGAAACACCGCAGGCTTTTGCTGCCAATTGCGCATGTTCTCTTGAAATCGAAGAGCTAAGTTTGTAGGGCATATACAAGGCCGTTATGTTTTGACTGCCAAGGGCGCGATTAGCTATATAAAGCGTTAGCGCAGAGTCGATGCCCCCGCTTAGACCAAGTACAATTTTTTTTACACCGGTTTTTTCAACTTCAATTTTAAATGCCTTTTGAATGATATCAACGGCAACTTTGCAGTTTGTTTTGGGAAGCGGTAAATTTATTTCTGGTTTATTCATTTTTAAAACGAATGTTGCTGGATTTTAAAAAAAGACGATGATTTAACTCAAAATTTTCATCATGAAACGGACCGCCCCGTTGATAGGCCGCTTCAAGATCTTGCAGATTTACGTCAAAGAAAAAAACCTCATCATTTTGAGATTCACAGCTTGACATGTTGGGAGATACAAACATGCTTTTGCCGTCAAAGTATACGCCGTCTTCGGCTCCGCCTCTGTTTTGATAATAACAAAAAATGCCAAAACTTTCAGCATAAATTTCCAAACGTTTTTTCCAGGCCTGATATGACGAAGTTGACGAACCTTCCGCATTTATACCGCGCGCCGGCGAACAAGACGGCACAAACAAATGTTTTACTCCAGATTCATACAGGGCATAGGCAAGAGCCGGATGAAAGGCATCTTCGCAGATCAGCACTCCGGTTTTGCCAAGTTTACCTTCATAAACGGTAATGTCATTTCCTGCCGTAAAGTAGCGGCCTTCGTCAAAAAAACCATAGGTCGGCAGGTAAATTTTTTTATGTGTGTGAATGATTTTTCCGTCAGCGATAACAATATGTGCATTGTAGATCATGCCGTTTTCTTTCAGGGCAAGGCCAAGGTGAATTTCCGACTTTTCACTTTGCAGTAAAATGGTTTCAGGAATTTCATCCGGCACGGAGATCGCTGTTGAAAATGTAAGGTTTTCAAGAAGATAACCCGTAACGCTCAATTCAGGAAAAAAAATTACATCGACGTTATTATCGCTCTGACACTTTTCTATGATTTTGGAGATCTTTGTAAAATTTTCAATTGTATTTCCAAGGATCGGTACAAATGGAACAAACGCAATTCGGATTATTTTTTCAGCCATAACAATATCTTTCACGACATTTGTCTTGATCAACCTGCGTTGTCAATTAAAGCACGAAGAGAAAGCCAAAACAAAGAAAGGCAAGGACAGCTGGGGGGCAAATTCATATACTTGTAAAAAAGAAATTGACGTTGGATTCTCTCTTAAAAACTTATGTTAGAACAGGTTTAATCAAATGACGTTTTAAGCCTCCCGTAAGCTTGACCGTATATTTTCGAGGTAAATTATGAAATCATCACACATCATCATTGGAATACTGTCCATAGTCGGCGCATATGCCATGGCCATTGTTACACAAATTTATCAGCCGGCAGAAAAAGTCAATGCCCTATGGCTGGTTGTGGCCGCAGCCAGTTTTTATGTCATTGCATATCGTATTTATGGAAAATTCATCGTTGCCAAAGTATTAACCCTGGATGCCCGCATTGTTACTCCGGCGATGAGGTTAAAAGACGGCAGAGATTTTCATCCTACAAACAAATGGGTTTTATTCGGACATCATTTTGCAGCCATAGCCGGCGCGGGTCCTTTAATCGGGCCGATTTTAGCGGCACAGTTTGGTTATTTGCCGGGGTTTTTGTGGATTTTAATTGGTTCCATATTTGGCGGCGCGGTTCATGATATTGTGATTTTAGCAGCGTCCGTACGCAGAAACGGACGTTCGCTGGCTCAAATTGCCAAAGACGAAGTAGGGCCGGTGGCAGGACTTACCGCAGCCATTGCAATTTTGTTTATCATCATTGTCGCTCTGGCAGGTCTCGGTCTGGCCGTGGTTAATTCATTGTATCACAGTCCCTGGGGAGCTTTTACCATTGGTTCAACGATTCCCATCGCGCTATTGATGGGCGTGTATTTGTTTAAATTTCGTCCTGGAAAAGTCGGCGAAGTCAGCGTCATTGGAGTTGTTTTATTAATTGCAGCTGTATATTTTGGAGGGTTGATTCCTGATTCATCGCTGGCTTCGATTTTTGATCTTGAAAAAAATACCCTTGTGATTGTTATTGCCGTTTATGGATTCATAGCTTCGGTTTTACCTGTCTGGCTTTTACTTGCGCCGAGAGATTATCTTTCAACGTACATGAAGGTCGGTACTGTGGTTATGCTGGCTGTGGGCGTGATTTTTCTTGCTCCGAACCTTGAAATGCCGGCGATCACTAAATTTGTTCATGGCGGCGGTCCAATCATTCCCGGAACGGTGTTTCCTTTTATGTTCATTACAATAGCCTGCGGAGCCATTTCAGGTTTTCATTCTCTGGTTTCATCGGGTACAACGCCAAAGATGATTGAGAGCGAAAGTGAAATTCAAATGATTGGTTTTGGCGCGATGTTGGCCGAAGGATTTGTTGCCGTTATTGCCGTAATTGCCGCGTCTATTTTAATTCCGGGAGATTATTTTGCCATCAATACAAAACTTTCTTTTGAGCAGCTTGCATTGCTTGGTTTTCCGGTAAGTCATATTCAGGAACTTTCGGCTACGGTCGGAGTAAATGTAGCCGGTCGCCCGGGCGGCGCGGTTTCACTTGCTGTGGGTATGGCTTCGATTTTTTCATCGTTGCCTGGTATGTCAAAACTAATGCCGTATTGGTATAACTTTGCATTGATGTTTGAAGCCTTATTTATTTTAACAACGGTAGATGCAGGTACCCGTGTTGCCCGGTTTATTTTACAGGAACTGGGTTCTTACTTTTACAAACCCCTGGCGAAAACCGACTGGATGCCGGGGATTATATTTTCCAGCACAGCGGTTGTTGCTTCCTGGGCATTTTTAATTTCTTCCGGCAGCGTATCTACCATCTGGCCGATGTTTGGCGTGGCAAATCAACTGCTGGCGGTCATTGCTTTTTGCATTGGAACAACGATACTTATTAAAACAGATAAAATGAAGTATGTCTGGGTTACCCTTTTGCCCATGATTTTTATGACAGTCACAACGTTGTCGGCTTCATATGAATTGTTTTTTATTTTTCTTGAAAAAGCATCGGCTGCCGCTATATCAGCAAATGCTCAAGATGCCCTGACATATAAAATAGATGCAGGACTTGTGGTCTTGATGGCGGCTTTAGTGTTCGTTGCTGTAGGCGATTCCATTTACAAATGGATTGGTTACAGCAACGGTAAACGTGAAATCATCACCAGCGAAGTTGTAGAGTGGGCAAGAGACCTTGAAGTGCATTGATTAATTTTTTGAATTTTTTAAAGCTTTATAACTTTCTTGAAAAAGCAATTCAAGTTCGTCGATCACGCTTTTTTTATCGCGTCCCTTGAGTAAATGAGCAGATAAAAGCTCCGAGGTTTGATTTAATATGCCCATTGGCTCTATCATCGGATAAGTTTTTTTTAATCTTTTAATTGCGGCGATGACAGATTCTTCATCAGGTCGATCGATGTTTTGCGGCTCCTTGGCAACCTCAGCATTTTCAGAGTTTTTTTCATATAAATAGCCGGCAAAATTTACAACAGCTTTTTGATCGTCTTCATTTAAAGAGTTAAAAATTTTCAGAAGTTGTTTTTCGCGTGATTTCATTTTCGTACGACCATGTTGCGGACACTATCATTCTTGATTTATAAAGGTAAACAAAGAATTATTTTTAAATTTTAAAGGGGCATAGCACGCCCCACGCTTCAACCGCAGGGTATTTTCGGCGGGCTTATCTAAAAAATACGGATATTACGTTTTCAGGTTTCTTGTACTTTTTTAGACAACCCCTGCAAACCATCTACGGTTTACGCTACCCCACGCGTATATTCCTTTGGCAGACTCAATTTTAGCCTTAATTTCGAAAAAAATGAGGGTGGCAATTTTGTGAAATATTGTACTTAGAGAGCACCCCAAAACCCATCCATGGATTTTGCGACGCGCTCTTAAATAAAATACGATGGTTTTTTTTATTTAAAGTTTTTGTTAAAATAAAACACTTGAATTTTCTGTTAAAAAACCGACGATATGAATATGAAAGGTATATTTAAATTTTTTTCAATTGCAGCTATTTTAATTATATATTCCTGCGGCAGTTTTCAAACAAAAAGTAATAATTCACTTGCGAAAAAAACCGGTGACAGCAATGATGAGTTTTTTGACGATGAAACTCCTTCTTTCTTCTCAGGTAAGCCGAAAAAAACAGACAAGGCCGGCGAGATAAAAAAAACTGATAATATGGGTAAAGAAGCGAAATTTGAAAAAACGGAACTTTCTTCCGGTAATGCCAAGTCCAGTGAATTTAAAGAAGCTGATACCATAACAGATGTTGCCCGCGGATACGCTTCGTGGTACGGTAAAGAGTTGCAAAACAAACCAACGGCAAGCGGAGACTTGTTTGACATGAATAAATTTACTGCTGCACATAGAACTTTCCCCATGGGTTCTCTTGTACTGGTACGAAATCTGGAAAACGGCAAAAAAAAACTGGTACGTATCAATGACCGAGGTCCATATGTAGACGGAAGGGTCATTGATGTAAGTTACGCTGTAGCGCGCGATCTGGGGTTTGCCGAAAAAGGAGTTGCGCGGGTTGAAGTCGAGCTTATTGAGAAAAGTGAAAATAATTTTATTGCAAAGTCCGAAAATGATAACGCTGAGGTTAAAGAAGATCCATCAAATGAATCCGTAAACGAAAGTGATGATGTAGCTGGAGAAGATGTCGAAAAGCTCTCAGATAAAGACGGCTATACTTTTCACGATGGAATTCGTCCTCAAAATTATACGGTTCGTACCGGGGCGTTTAAAGTTTCACAAAATGCTGAAAAGTACAAAGAACATCTGGAAGATAAATATAACGTAAACGCTTTTATTGGTAAAAAAGGAAAGTGGAATTTTGTCTGGATAGGGGATTTTGAAAATAAAGATAAAGCCGAGAAATTTTACCATAAATTAAAAACTGATGGTCTGGATGTGATTACCCCTAAAAAAGTCCCTTAGAGAGCGTCCCAAAACCCATGTATGAATTTTGAGGCGCACGCTTTTTGCGAACAAAGTCCGCAAAAAGCTACATTTTTGTGCGCTTAGCTCATAAAATGCCGGTACATCCCTGTACCGCAAGAGCGCGCCCAAGTTTTGGGACGCGCTCTTAATAAAAAGGCAGGAACAAAACCCCTGCTAATTATTTTGGTTCAACCTGAAGTCAGACGATGAGGGTCAGGTTTTAGATTGTTTGTTATAAGGGGAAGAAGTGGATTATAAAAAAGCCGGCGTAGATACTATCAAAGCACAAAGCTATATAAAAACTCTAAAAGAAAACATTACAGCAACTCATAAAAAATCAGCTTACGGCAGCGTCATGGATAATTTTGGCGGCTTTGCCGGAATTTTTAATACTTCACCGGATTTAAAAGACTGTCATCTGGTTGCTTCGACCGACGGCGTTGGAACTAAAATAGAACTTGCCAGACGTTTTAAATATTACGATGGACTTGGAAGCGATCTTTTGGCCATGTGCATCAATGACTTATATTGCGTTGGCGCAACACCGCTTTTTTTTCTCGACTACATTGCCTGCGGCAAACTTGACGATAGCTGGTATTTTCCTGTGATGAAAAGCATTGCATCAGCCTGCGAAAAAGTGTCAATCGCATTGCTTGGCGGCGAAACAGCTGAACATCCCGGCGTTATGGAAGACGATCATATAGATATGGCCGGTTTTATTGTCGGCGCTGTTCATCCTGATCGTGTTTTACCTGCCCTAGATAAAATTGTGCCCGGCGATATCCTCTACGGGTTTTCATCTTCTGGTCTTCACAGTAACGGATTTTCTCTCGTTCGCAAAGTTCTGGAACAAATTCAAAATGATGATAAATCTTTATACGAAAAAATCACCGGCGACATAAACTGGGTTAAAGAAAAGTTGTTGGTTCCAACAAAGATTTATGATTTTATGCCGAAACTGCAAAAAGAAGCAACGATAAAAGCTCTGGCTCATATTACCGGCGGCGGTATTTATGAAAATCTGCCCAGAGTGCTGCCAGAAAATACAGCGGCAGTAATTGATAAACCAAATGTTTTTCAACATGAAATTTTTGATATAATAGGTAAATATGTAAAACCTCAAGATATGTACCACGCTTTTAACATGGGTATCGGCATGATCGCCGTTGCGGATGAAGGTCAGAGATCGATCATGGAAAATTATGGCGCAAGGATCATTGGCCGTCTTGAAAAAACCAGTTTGGAAAAACACGTTATTATTTCAGGTATTGATACATAGCCCCGGATAAAACGTATAATTTTACCTGAAATTTTGAAGGCGTATCGCCTTCGTGATGCGATACGCTCCAGTTGTCATTTGCCCTGTAGATTGTGTTTAGTATAATTCCGTCAGCGCCCAGTTTGGCTGCTTTTTTCGCCATTAAATTTAAAATCATTTCTCTTTTATAAGCTGAATTATACTTAATCGAAAGTTCGCCAATAATGAGGTGTTTTTTTTCGGGTTTAGAGTACGAAACAACGATGTCTTCAACTTTGGTTATTTTGGTTTCATGAGAAACGTTGTACATACGTTCATCTACGCTCATGCACGAATGTAAAATTGTCAGAGCAAAAAGAATAATTAGAATTTTTTTACAAGATTTCGTGAACATTTAATTACATCAACTTTTGTATTTGAAGTTGACACGGACACCTTTTTTAGGCTAAACCTGTGAAATTTGTATATTTAAATTATAGATAAATTAAAAAACATTTATTGATGGATGGAGAAAAATGAAAAAAATATTATTATACATTGCAAGGTTCATGATAACACAATATTTTCTGTTTATTGCTGTAAATGTATACGCACAATCTGCTCATGAAATCATTCAAAGAGTAGATTCAAATCAGGAATTTAACAGCCAGAAATTTGCCATGCAGATGACCATTGAAAAAGGCAGTCAAAAACTTGTGAAGACCCTTGCCGGCTATGGAAAAAACCGCGGAGAATATTCTTTTATGGAATTTACCAATACGGAAGACAGGGGCGTTAAATATCTTAAAATTAAAGATGAGCTATGGATTTATTTTCCTGATGCCGACGACATTATGAAAATTTCAGGTCACATGCTTCGTCAGGGAATGATGGGCAGCGATATTTCATACGAAGACATGATGCGCCGTGAAGAGCTGGATAAAACCTATGAGGTTAAATTAACCGGTTCGGAAAAAGTCCACGGTGTAGATTGTTTTGTAATTGAAATGAACGCTAAAATTAAAGATGCCCTTTATGCGCGTCAGATTATTTATGTAGACAAAAATACATATGTTCCTTTAAAAATTGAGATGTATGCAAAAGGCGATCGAATGTTGAAAACTATGGAGGAATTTAACATCGTGAAGTCCGGCAATCGTTATTATGCCAAAAAAATTGTCATTAAAGATTTACGTAAGAAAAACTCAAGTACTACGGTTGAAATTCAGGAATTGCAGTTTAACATCAATGTTCCAGACTCTGTTTTTACCCGTAGAAGTTTGAGAAAATAATATTGTTTTTACGGTTACGTTCTTCATTGCGAAATTGCTAAAAACAACGAGCTTGATATGTTTAAAAAATTATACCATCAAATTTTCCTGATTTTAGTCACATTCATTTTAACTATATTTTATGTAGAACCTGGTTTTGCTCAAGCCAATACGGAACCAGACGTAGAATTTAAGGCTGATCCATCAGCAAAAAAACCGGCTGAAGTTAAAATTTCAGGTCTTCTGCGAGAAGATGCATATTACATTCGTATGCCTGAGCCAGATGTGGTATCTGATCGAAAAGATCTTTTTGCCAATGTTCTTGAAACTCGTTTAATACTTGATCGTTCACGCGAAGACTGGAGTTTTTATGCCGACGGAAGGCTATATCTTTATGGAGGAGAAACTCAAAAAGCATACGGTACAACCAGACTTTCACTTATGCGGGTCATGATGAGATATTTTTCTCCGATTGGCGATTTTACCATCGGCAAGACATATGTTAATTTTGGAAATTCTGGTCTTTTTAATCCTTTTGAAATTGACAAGAAAATTCAAATGACAGATTTACAATATGCCCGTGAAGGTCTTTATGCTGCTGAATATTATCTGCCCTGGCAGGATTTAAGCGGCGTAAAGATATACACTGGATTTAACGACGCTTTTGACTATAATCCCATGTTGGGGATTTCACCTTCATATCATTTAGGTAAATTTGATATTGGCGGAATTTACAATCATTCTGACATCGATAAAAATATTACCGGTTTTTATTTTAAAGGCGATGCCATTTTGGGTATTCAAGGTTCATGGGGAGCACATTTAAACGATAAATTAAAATATTCATATTCTGAAATTTCAGGCGGTATCGACTATAGTTTTTTTGAAGGAAAAATCGTCACGACACTGTTGTTTTACTACAATGAAAATGGGGCAGATGAATATAAAAAATACAAGGTATCGCCTGACTCATTTTTGTTGGCAAAGTATTATGGTTTTTTATCTGTTTCATGGTTGATTGATGAATTTTGGAGCGTTCAGTTGAATGCATTTATGAACTTGATTGATAACAGCGCAGTTATCATGCCGGTTGCAAGCTTTATCATCACCAGCGGATTAAGCGTTACCTTACAGGTAAACATGGTAACAGCTAAAAAAGAGGCGGAATTTTCTCGCGATAAATCAGGCGATTTCAGCGCACTAATGCGGGTAGAAGGAAGATTTTAAAGAAATTAATTTTGTCATATAAACACAGGGATTTAACAAATTAAGGAGTTAAAAATGCTATTGGAAGTAAAAAGTTTAAATAAAACATATCATACAGGAATTGTTGAATTTACAGCGTTAAAAAACATAAATCTTTCTGTGGAAAAAGGAGAGTTTACGGCATTTGCTGGTCCGTCAGGTTCGGGTAAAACAACTCTTTTAAACTGCATTGGCTGTCTTGACCGAGGAGAATCGGGGAGTATTTTGTTAGACGGCGTTGATCTTATGACAAAAAAAACAGTAGAATTGGCCCATGTTCGAAAAGAAAACTTTGGTTTTATTTTTCAAACCTATAACTTGTTTCCGGTATTAACAATTGCAGAAAATGTTGAAATGCCTTTGAAACTTTTGCAGAAAGAATCCCAGGAAGAAATCAATGAAAAAGTCATGAAGATGCTTTCAAAAGTTGGTTTAAGTGGTTATGAGAACCGACGGCCACTTGAACTTTCCGGAGGTCAACAACAAAGGGTTGCGGTTGCGCGTGCACTCATTAAAAAACCAAAATTAATTCTTGCCGATGAACCGACTGCAAATCTTGACTCTAAAACCGGCGAGTCCGTGGTAGAACTCATGAAAGAACTTAATGTAAATGAGGGTGTGACATTTCTTTTTTCAACACATGATTCTATGGTGATGAAGCGCGCATCAAAACTCTATGAGATTCACGACGGGCAGATAAAAGCAAGCCGAAAGAAATAGGGGGATGGTATGAAATATATATTACAGTTGGCGTTGAAAAATATTTTAAGATCAAAGCGAAGAACCATATTGACGTTTATGATGCTGACGTTCGGGGTAACCGTTTATATGATCATGTCGAGCTTATATGCCGGAATCGACGAAGTTTCGTTTGATAACCTCGTTCAATTTGAAACCGGTCATGTAAAGATGCGGCATGTAAATTTCGACGAGGATCGACCTTTTAGTACTGACAATTTAATGACTCAAAAAAAAGAAATATATGAAAAAATAAAAAAGCACAATTTTGTAAAAGGGGTTACCGACAGAATAAACCTGCTTGCAGAAATGGACAACGGCATCGACTCTATGCCGGTTGTGATCGTAGGTTATGACCAAAGTACAGATAAAGACGTTTTTGAGCTGGCAAAATTCATCAGCAAGGGTAAAATGGAAAAAGATGGCGCCATCATTGGAGTTGATCTGGCAAAAGATATGGGGCTTGATATTGGCGATATCGCTAACCTGACTTTTCGAGATGTCAATGGAATGTATACAGCTCTGGATATTCCCGTTACCGCTCTTTTGTATTCGGGAGATCCAATGGCAAATAAAATGAAGATATTTATGAATATAGAAATTGTTCAAAAAAATATGGATACAGATGCCTTTTCAGAAATTGCCGTTAAAACAGACAATATGTATAATGCAAACAAATATGCTGAAATTTTGCAAAAAGAAATATCCGAAGCCGATGTTAAAAGCTGGAAAACCCTTTCGTATGAATTTGCCAATGTGGTGAGCACCAAAAAAAAAGCCGGAAATTTTATTTTATTTGTGATTTTAATTATTGCTATGGTTGGCATCATCAATACAATATTAATTTCAATATATGAAAAGAGACGTGAAATCGGAACTTTAAAAGCAATGGGAATGCTCGATAAAGAAGTGAGGAATTTATTTGTTGCAGAAGGTTTTATAATTGGATTTACAGGAAGCCTTTTTGGCCTTGTTTTTGGTACCATCGCGAATTTGTATTTCATTTACCACGGTCTCGATTTTACCTCTATGATGGATCAAATGGGAAATATGGGAGCATCCATGGTCGGCGTCATGAAATCGGTCTGGGTTATTAAAGATTATTTTGTGATAACTTTTCTGGCTACCGCCGCAAGTATATTTGCCAGTTACTATCCTGCAAAAAAAGTCATGGATATGCAGCCTGTAGATTGTCTAAGGACAGTTCAGTGATTCAATATTTTAGGGTTCATTATAACAGGACTCAGGGGGATTACAATGTTTTTAAAATTTGCATTTAGAAATTTACTTAGAAATAAAAAACGAACGTTTACCAGCGCCTTGTCTGTATTTGCAGCAGCCATGCTGGTCGGATTTGGGTATGGATGGGTCAACGGCGTAATAAGTCTTTACTCGGAAGGTTTTATAAAATACCAGACGGGCAATGTTCGTGTAGTGACGCAAGGGTATGAAAGCCGCGAGAAATTTATGCCTGTTGATGAAGTGATCACAAATGCCGATGAAATTGCAGCAAAGATACGAAAAATTAACGGGGTCAGTTCCGTTGAAGAACGGATTCGTTTTGGTATCTTGATGGGAAAAGACGATAACACCGTTTCTGCCGTAGGCATGGGACTTGACGTTAAAAATAATTCGTTTGAATTTGCAGACAAGATGATCGAAGGCGGTATACAAGAACATGGAATTTATCTTGGCGTAAGACTTGCCGAGAGTCTTCGATTAAAAGTAGGTGAAGAAATATTGATTGCGTCGAAAACATCACAGGGCGGGCTAAACGGAATCAAGGTAAAAGTCGCTGGAATTTTTAAAATGAAGATGGCATCATTTGACAAGCATTTTTTCTTTTTAAATCTGGCCGACGCTAAAAAACTTTTAAAAATCCAAAATGGTTCGACTGAAATTTATGCTTTTACCAAAAACGTGGAAGATTCCCAAAAGCTTGGCGAGCAAATTAAATCAGTTGCTGGCGAGGGATTGTCGGTTAAAACCTATAGCGAACAAATGGGAGGTCTTGATGAAATTTTAAAAATGATGAAGTCGATATTCTTGTTTATTGAAATTGCCATTCTTGCTCTGGCATGTTTTGTGATCATCAATACAATGGTCATGGCAATTTTTGAACGAATGCGTGAAATTGGTACGCTGAAAGCGCTTGGTTTTACAGAGAGAGATCTTTTTGTTATTTTCACGGGAGAAGGCGCGATGATAGGAATTCTTGGCGGAATTCCCGGTGCGCTGATTGGTTTTATTGGAATTTACATATGGAGCAAAACTGGAGTAAATCTTGAGGGGATGTTAAAAGATGTTGAGTTGCCCATTGAATATGTCATTCACCCGATGCTGTCGATCATTGATATTTTTGGTGTACTTGCATTGGCAACAATTGTGCCGATCATTTCATCAATGATTCCTGCCAGATACATACGGCGTTATTTGCCGTCTCAAGCCCTGCGCATGTAAATTAAACTCAGTAAGGATATAATAAACTACTTATGATATAGTTTATAAGTCTGTGAGTAGGAATCTAAAAATTTAATTTTAACTCCAAAAGTACGAAAGAGGACATAAAAATTGAAGAAAAAATTTAAAAATATTTTATTTTAATTTCGCAGCAATTTCTTCGGATTTTTTCCAGAGCTTTTGGGCCAGATCGACATCATCTGCATCGTCGCGTGATTTTGCGATGTTACAGTCGGCAAGGTATTTACCTGAAACATTATTTAATTCAGGGTGAACCGCTGCGTAGCAGGTTGTAGCCGCGCCTTGGGCGACTGATTTAAACCCCAGGGGCGCGATAAGACTAAATGCAAAATTTGCTACGGGGTTCATATGTCTACCGATATTTGTGGATATAACGCCAGGATGCACTGCATTGGCTGTTTTACTGGTGCGCTCTAAGCTGCGTGAAAGTTCTTTTACAAATAGCAGGTTTGCCATTTTTGATTGTCCATAGGCTTTCCAGGGGCTGTAACTTTTCTTGCCGTCAAGATTATCAAAGTCAATACCCGATTCTGGCGCCATGACATGTGCACCGCTGCTTAAAACCACAATGCGACCGTCATCAGCAAGAAGTTTGAGAAGACCGTTTACGAGAATAAAATGACCTATGTGGTTTGTAAAAAACTGAAGTTCATATCCGTGTGACTGTTGAAGTTTTGCCAGGGCCATGATTCCTGCATTGCAGATGATAACATCAATTTTTTTTGTTTCTTTTTTCACTGAGCTGATACATTCCCTGACGCTTTTTGGGTCGGAAAGCTCACAGGCAAAACCAATAGAGTCATGACCGATTTCATTGCATACTTGATCTGCGTTTTCTTTTGTTCTTGCAGTAGCAAATATTCGAGCGCCTCTCATGGCCAAAACTCTGGCAGTTTCTTTGCCAAGTCCTGAGTTACAGCCGGTAATCAATATGGTTTTTCCGTCGAGAGATATACCTGAAGTTACCTGTTCTGCTGTTGTGGCATATCCAAAACCATTTTTACCCTTTGATTTAAAAAAACTGTATAATGACATAATGACTTTCTCTCCTTTCTATTTTATTTTTTAAATATATCATATAAAAGCAATGTTGGCTAAATCATTTCGTTATTTAAGAGATTGTGCTGCTAAGATAAAAAATAGAAAAATCATAAAAATATACTTATTATAATAACCTGTTAAATATAGCAGATGATTGCAATGGTTAAACGAAACTGCGGCAAGGGTTAAAACGCAATAATTTTACAGAAATTTCAAGAATATTAATTTTTTATAGGCAAAGTAAAGCCGGTTTAACATATTGTAGTGTAAGAATATACTAATATACTAAAATACTAATATACAGATACATTATTGAATTATATTTAAATCAATATAATGCATTAAATTTAATGGGGGATTTTATGGAAAATTTAAAAAGGAGTCTGGCAAATGACAAATGAACAAGATTTAGAAAATCCAAAATATCATTTCAATGTGGTGAAATGGTTTTCGATCAGCGCTGTCATTTACTTGATAGTCGGCGCTCTTGTGGGAGTGTTTATCGCGGCAGAGCTGGCCTATCCATTGCTAAATAGCCTTGGAATGCCATATACCGGTTTCGGACGTTTACGGCCATTGCATACCAATGCAGTGATTTTTGCATTTGGCGGCAGTACGCTTATGGCGACAGCTTTCTATATCGTACAACGTACGTGCCATGTTCCGCTCTGGAGTAATAAACTGGCATGGTTTACATTCTGGGGATGGACAGCAATCATCGTTGCGGCAGTGATTTCATTTCCGATGGGCTGGACTCAGGGAAAAGAATACGCAGAATTAGAGTGGCCGGTAGATATTGCTATTGCCGTTGTATGGCTGTCGTATTTTTTTAATTTTGTAATGACGCTTGCCAATCGAAAAACATCACATATTTATGTGGCGAACTGGTTTTTTTTGGGAATGATGGTTATGATTACCCTTCTTCATGTGGTAAACTCTCTGGCCATTCCCATATCCTGGCATAAATCATATTCGATTTTTAGCGGAGTTCATGATGCCATGATTCAATGGTGGTGGGGGCACAATGCCGTCGGCTTTTTTTTAACAGCCGGTTTTCTTGGCATTATGTACTATTTTGTTCCTAAGCAGGCAAATCTTCCTGTTTATTCATATCGATTGTCAGTGATCCATTTTTGGTCATTGATGTTTGGCTATGTTTGGCTGGGGGCTCATCATCTTCAATACACAGCTTTACCTAACTGGGCAGGTTCTCTTGGAGCAGCGGTTTCCATTGCCATGATCATTCCTTCCTGGGGAGGAGCAGTTAACGGTCTAATGACTCTATCTGGAGCCTGGCATAAATTGCGAGATGACTATGTCTTGCGTTTTTTAATTGTTTCGCTGGCATTTTATGCGATGTCAACATTTGAAGGACCAATTATGTCTGTTAAAAATGTAAACGCATTGTCGCATTATACCGACTGGACAATCGGTCATGTACATTCCGGAGCTCTGGGATGGGTGGCGATGGTTTCTATCGGCGCAATTTATCATATGGTTACACGTTTATGGGACCGTGAAATTTACTCTGTAAAACTGGTAAATACTCATTTCTGGCTTCATACAATTGGAATCATTTTGTATATTGCGGCTATGTGGGTATCTGGTATCATGCAGGGTCTAATGTGGCGCGCAACAGATGAATATGGTAACCTGGTTTACACATTCATCGAATCGGTTGCTGCAATGCACCCCTATTATACAATACGTATGATTGGCGGTTTATTTGTACTGGCAGGTGCGAGTGTTATGATTTATAACATCATCATGACGATTCGCCACGGCAAGACATTGGCTCCGGCAATGAAAAAGGCTTAAGAGGTAGAATATGAATATTAAGGAAAAATTTTCAAATCTTCAGGAAAAACTTGAGAAAAATGTATGGGGCTTTATACCTATGCTTGCCCTGGTTCTTTCTATTGGTGGAATTGTAGAGATAGTACCCTTGTTTTATATCGACTCTACAATTGAAAAACTAACTAAAGAAGAAGACAGCATCAGGCCATATACCGCTCTTGAACTTGAAGGAAGAGATGTTTATATTCGCGAAGGATGTTATTTGTGTCATTCACAAATGATTCGTCCATTTCGTGATGAAAAAGAACGTTATGGTCATTACTCTCTGGCTGCCGAATCCAAGTTTGATCATCCGTTTCAATGGGGTTCTAAACGTACTGGTCCGGATCTTGCCCGAGTCGGCGGCAAATACTCAGATGACTGGCACCGTCGCCATTTGATTGATCCTCAATCTGTTGTGCCGGAATCGGTCATGCCAAAGTATGCCTTTCTGGAAAAATCAATAATAGATGATACGATGACCGTCAAGAAGATGAAGGGATTGTCTCATGTAGGAGTTCCCTATACTGAAGACGATTTTAATGGCGCTGTGGAAGAAGTTAAGGGTAAATCTGAATTAGATGCTCTTGTTGCTTACTTACAGGTTCTAGGTACCATGGTAAAATTTGAAGAAGGGAAGGATTATCGTGAATAAAATCAGTCAGCATTTTCATACCGATTGGGACAAATTGACCGGTTTTGACTGGACAGGGATTGTTATGGTACTTGTTATAAGCGCGCTGATGCTCACTGCATATTTATGGGTATGGCTGCCGTCAAATAAAAACAAGTTTGAACAATATCGCGATTTTGTCTTAAAAGATGGTATGAAGGAGAAAAAAAAGCATGGATAACAATATGAAACCAGATGATAAAGAAAAATACGGTTCGGATACAGGACATGAATGGGATGGTATCCGGGAATTGAAGAATCCGCCTCCACGCTGGTGGATGATTAGTTTACACGCCAGTTGGATATTTGTAGTGGTTTACCTCTTCTTGTATCCTTCAATTCCCTTATTACATGGTTCTACAAAAGGTCTTTTAGGATGGACCATGATCAAGGAATACAAAGAGGCTTTAACCGAAAACGATAAAATTAAAGCTCCCTTTTTATCAAAGATATCAGGAATGAGCGCCAGAGAAATTCTGGCCGACGCAGGTATGCGCAACTTTGCAGAGCAATCTACAAAAACTACCTTCGGAGATTCCTGCAGTGCATGTCATGGCGGCGGCGGTCAGGGGAAAAAAGGTGTCTACCCAAATCTTACTGATGATGAATGGATTTACGGCGGTGATATCGATACAATTATCGAAACCATCACTTATGGAAGACAACCTGCAATGCCTGCTCACAAAGACATTCTCGATGATGCGAGTGTAAACAAGTTAGCTGATTTTGTCATTGCTCTTTCACAGGGTAGCGCTACACCAGAAGGATGGAACCTTTTTAAAAGATCAAATTGCGTGGCCTGTCATGGAAATGATGCCCGCGGCGGTAATTTTAATAAAAATGGTTCAGGCGCAGCGAATCTAACAGATAAAATCTGGAGATTTGGCGGCAACCGTGATGAAGTTTTACAAACTATTCGTTTTGGAGTAAATCAGGACTTTCCAGAATCAAGAAAAGCGGTAATGCCCGCGTGGGGAGAACGACTGAGCGCTGATCAAATTAAAATGCTTGCTGTAAAAGTATACAGCCTTGGCGGCGGACAAAAGTAATACCATTCATTTATGGTATTTTAAATGATAGTCATGGAAGCTCAGAGATGAAAAATCAGGAATTTATTTAAAAATAAATTATTTGAATCTCTGAGCATCTGTGGCGGATCAATGATGCGCGTAACATTACGAACAGGAAAACATTATGAGCAAACCAGTTGAGGAAGATCAAAATTTTGAAGAAGAGCTTCTCAATAGCGATCTTTATACCGAAGAGGGCCATTGGCATGTAAATGCAGGCGGAAATACCATCCATGCATCGCGTATACCCGGATTTTTTCGGAATTTAAGATGGTATGCCCAGAGCATTTACTTTTTTTTCTTCATTGGTCCGTATTTGCAATGGAATGGTCAACGGTCTATTTACTTTGACATTCCCCATCGCCAGTTTCATTTATTTGGAATTACCGTATGGCCGCAGGATATCTGGATGCTCGCTGTATTGCTCATCATGCTTGCCATTTCTCTCGTTGCCGTAACAGCCATTGCCGGCCGTGTTTTTTGCGGATATTTCTGCTTTCACATGGTATGGGTAGATTGGTTTACCCTCGTAGAAAAATATCTGGAAGGAACTCCCAGTAAAAGGAGAAAATTGGATGCCGAATCGTGGGGACTTCGAAAAATCACATTGAGATTGATAAAATATGTTATCTGGTTATCGATTGGACTTTTTACTGCTTTTACCATTACAGCATATTTTATGGATACGAAAGAGCTTTTAAACGGATATCTTCATCTCAATGCTCCGCCTGCCGCATGGGGTTCGCTTCTTATAAACACCATTGGAGTTTTTGTCTTTACCGGTTTTATGCGTGAGCAGGTATGTTTCTGGCTTTGTCCATATGCTCGAATCCAGAGCGTTATGATCGATAGAGATACAGTATGGCCCACTTATGATGCAAAACGAGGGGAGCCTCGAACCAAATATGCCAGGGGACCAAAAGACAGCAAGGCAGGGGATTGTATCAATTGTAATTTATGTTTTAACGTTTGTCCTACAGGCGTTGACATTCGAAATGGAATGCAGGAGGGGTGCATTACCTGCGGTATGTGCATCGATGCTTGTGACACGGTAATGGGAAAAATTAAAAGACCAAAAGGTTTAATAAGGTATGTATCTCGAAATGAGTTGAGCGGGAAGATTGTACCAGGAATATATAAACGCCCCAGAGTAATTATTTATACAACCATCATTTTACTTGCGCTGTCCGGAATTGTATACGGATTAAATCACATTGCTCCTTTGGAATTTACAATTCTTCATGATAGAATGCCTGTGTATACAGAAATGAGCGACGGCAGCATTCAAAATAAGTATACTATTAAAATATTAAACAAAACACCGAAGGATCTGTTGGTCAGTCTCAATGCTGAAGGTGTTGATGGCTTAAAGGTAATCAGTGAACAGGGTGAGGCATTTGTTTTACCCGCCGGTAAGATGATTCCTTTTCATGTGTTTTTACGGGTAAATCAGGACGTTTTTAAAACCAGTAATTTACCTGTTAAATTTAGAGTTAAAGGTTTGGAAAACAAAGAAATAGATATCAGCTATAAATCAATGCTGATTGGACCGAAGTCCTGAAAAATAAAAAGAGGTTTTAAATGAATACAAAATTAGAGTTAAAAAAAGATTTAAAAAGTCCTTGGCTGCTGGGTATTTTGGGGACGGTTTTAATTGCTGTTATTGCAAATATCGTTTTGATTTTTATGTCTTTTAACCATCCTCATTCTCTGGTATCAAAAGATTATTATGAAAAAGGGAAAGAATATTTTCATACACAGGCTGATCAAAAAAAAGCAGTTAAACTTTTAGGTTACAAGTTAAATTTAGTGGTTCCAGAAAAACCGAAAGTCAATGTGGAAGAAATCATTCATCTGAAGGTTTTAGACCAAAAAGGTAATATCGTTCAAAGTGGAGAGGCTACATTGTTTGTATATCGTGTTGATGATACGTCGAAGGATTTCAAGATAAATTTGCATCAAGATTCCCATGGAGAGTTTGTGTCCAGAATAAAATTTCCATTTCCTGGTACATGGGATTTAATTGCACAGTTAACCTTCGCAGGAGAAAAGCTTGATGTGGCAGAGCGCATCTTTGTTGAAAAATAACATCATTGTTTCAGAAGAGCCATCGATCGCAAAGGAACAGGAGTGTTTTCATTGCGGTCTACCTGTCACAGATTCTTCAAGATTTGAAGAAACGATTCAGGGCATAAACCATGCTTTCTGCTGCGCTGGGTGTCGAGCCGTTTGTCTTTCCATTTATGAATCGGGACTGGAAAGCTATTATGACAAGATTAAAAACAATTCTCAAGAGCGAGCCAGACCGGCTGAAAAACCGAAATACATAGAACAATATGATTTAGAAGATATACAACAGGATTTTGTACGTCAAATTTCTGAAAATAATAAGGAAGCTGACTTTATCGTCGAAGGCATGCACTGTGCGAGTTGTTCGTGGCTGATTGAAAAAGTTTTAAATGAAACTCCAGGCGTAGAATTGGCTGAAGTAAATTTAAGTCAGCAGCGCTTGCGGCTTCGTTGGAACCAAAGTTCATCGCCGCTATCATCTCTAATAAGTAATTTAAGTTCATTTGGCTATGCCGCCTTGCCATACAATCCAGAAACAGCCGAAGGGCATATTCAAAGATTTAATCGCAAGCTATTGTATAAAATGGCCTTTGCAGGATTTGGCGCCATGAACATCATGTGGATATCGATTTCTTTGTATGCAGGCGCTTTTACCGGTATTGATGAATCTTTAAAAGGTTTTTTTCAAAAAATTAGTTTTGCCATAGCGACGCCTGTATTGCTGTATTCCGGCTGGAGCATAACATCAGCAGCGATTCGAGGCCTGCTGAAACGTAAATTGACAATGGATCTTCCCATAGCCATTGGAGCGTGGGTTACCTATGGTTATTCCGTTTGGAGGGCATTTTTTAGTCCGGGCGAAGTTTATTTTGATACCGTAGTTACTTTTTTATTTGTAATTTTAATTGGCCGTTACCTGGAAGCTATGGCAAAAAGAAGGGCATCTTCGGCTGGTTTTCGTCTTATGGAGCTTCAGCCAAGAAGCGCTTCGTTGCTGACAGAATCCGGCGAAGAGCGGGTATCGATTAAACGCCTTAAAAACGGCGACAATGTTCTGGTCCGCTCTGGCGATAAAATTCCGGTGGACGGAGTTATTATTGAGGGTGAGTCGCATGTTGATGAATCGATGTTAACCGGCGAATCAAAACCAGTTTCAAAAATAACCGGCGACAAGGTAGATGCCGGAACCATTAATTTAAACGGAACTTTAACACTAAAAACTACGGTTGCGGGTCAGGGAACCATGCTGTCGCGAATCATCCACCTGGTTGAAACAGCGCAAAGTTCAAAAGCCGATATACAACAGTTTGCCGATCGAATTGTTCCCTGGTTTGTCAGCGCAACGATCTCTCTGGCTTTGGTGACTTTTTTTTACTGGAAACAGACAGGTTTTGATACCGCGCTTCTTGCGGCAACCTCTGTATTGATCATTACCTGCCCCTGTGCCTTGGGAATGGCCACCCCCATGTCGATTGTTGTTGCTGCGGGACTTGGCGCTAAACTTGGATTTCTGGTTCGAGATGGAAGAGCCTTGGAACGTCTATCTTCAATAACACATGTGGTTTTTGACAAAACAGGTACTCTTACGACAGGTGAAATTTCTGTTTTAAAAATTTTTAATTATGCTGATATTGAAATGTTAAAGATTGCAGCGTCGCTTGAGCAATATTCCCAACATCCGATAGCTCAAGCTATCGTAAAAAAGTATTTAGAGAATGGATCGTCGCTATTGACCTGCAAAGATGCCAAAACTTTTGGAGGTCTCGGAGTCAGCGGATTTGTCGAAGACCGTTTGGTTTTATTAGGTAATCGACGTTTTCTGGAAGAAAACAAAATTTTGATTCCTTCAGAAGCAGATCAAATTCAGTCTGCCATTGAAAAAAATTTTGCAACCGCTGTTTTTATGGCCTGTGATAATGCCTTTGCCGGAATATTTCATGTTCAAGACAAGGTGAGGGAAGATGCCGTAAACCTTCTCGATATTTTGCGAAAAGAAGGTTTAATGATCAGCGTATTAACCGGCGACAACGAAGGCGCAGCTTTAGCTTTACAGAGCAAGCTTGGCAAATTGCGTATAATGGCCAACATGCTTCCTGAAGATAAGTCTCGTGAAATTTCGGAGTTACAGGCCAGGGGCGAAAAAGTTTTAATGATTGGCGATGGAATAAACGATGCGCCGGCGCTATCTCTGGCAGATGTTGGAATTGCCATGGGGTCAGGGACGGATGTTTCTATGCAGAGTTCGGATGTTGTTTTAATTGGCGATGAATTATCGAAAATTGCACTGGCGATTCAACTGGGTAAAACAACCATTAAAACGATATATCAAAATATTGTAATTTCATTGATCTACAATATATTTCTTGTACCGGTTGCCATGATGGCCCTGGTTACGCCGGTTTTTGCGGCAATTGCGATGCCGGTGAGCTCATTGGTGGTTATCACCAATGCAGTGTTTATCCGAAATCGTATGAAAAAGTATGTAAAGTGAAGATGTATAAAAATTCGTATAACTATGAATATTTAAATATAGATTAATGTAAAGGAAAATAAAATGGATGTAATTTATGGTTTAATTCCTGCGATGATCTTACTGGGGCTTGTGAGTGTTTTTGTTTTTTTCTGGGCAGTAAAAAATGGTCAATATGAAGACATGGAAGGCCCGGCTCATCGAATTTTAAACGACGACGACATGGTTTCTGATACGAAAAGTTCCATAAAAAAAAACAATTCAAAAAAGGATAAAAATCATTGAACGAAAATATTTTTACCCCGCTTATTGCCGCTTTGGCTTTTGGATTTCTCGGAAGTCTTCATTGTGTTGGAATGTGCGGGCCCATTGCCGGAGCTCTTTCGATGAATCGACAAAAGTTCTGGAGGTCAGGCTTGCTGATTTATCAAACAGGAAGAATCTTCACTTATGCGGCGCTTGGCTTTATTCTCGGTTTAATAGGTTCCACAATGGAGGAAATTGGCGGTAAAAATTTTCAAAGGGTAATGGCTGTTTTTGCCGGAATTTTCATGGCGGGTTTTGGTTTAAATCTTTTAGGTATTATTCCTGATCCCCTTCGCCGATTGACCAGCCCTGTTATATCGATTTTACAAATAGGAAAACGCGCACAAAATTTAATGCAAAACCCTGCATTTTCAGGGTGGTTTTCCATTGGCCTGGTGAATGGATTATTGCCATGTGGACTTGTTTATGCCGCGCTTGCCGTAGCTCTTTCTTCAGGAAGTTTAATCAACAGCGTATTAACGATGGTGTTGTTTGGCATTGGTACTATACCGGCAATGACTCTTGTCCCAGGATTGATGCGTATGATGAGTACGAGTATCCGAGGTAATTTTTTGCGCGTCGTCGGTTTACTGATGATACTTTATGGCGTTTATACGGGCTTTAGAGGCAGCCATTGGATGTCTCTAAAGCATAATCATGCTCATGACCATACGCAGGCTCAACCGCCAAATCCGGAAAAAGAATTTTGTTCTGTTAATGCAAAGCCATTATTTTGATAATCAATAATTTTAAGCTTTGTCGAACCATTGGATATTTTTCATGAAAACGTTTATTCGTTATAAAGTTTTAACTCGTTAAGAAGTTTTGTTGTTTTCATTTAAAAAGATTTCATCATCAAAAAAATTACACAACTTGATAGACAAACCATTACAAATTTTTTCAAGAGTATCAATTTTAATTGCCGGAGGTTTTTTGCTTTCCAGCAATTGAATATGCTTGTAGTCTATACCAGATAGCGCAGCCAGTCGTTCCTGGGTAATACCTTTTTCTATCCGTAGTTGTTTTATTCTTTTGCTGATATTAAAAATTATTTTACTTTTTGTTGACACCGTGTACATACGGTATTAAAATATACGCAGGGTGAACACCTTGAGTTTACGGTGTTTGCAAAAATAATTAAAATAACACATAGATATGAATTTTTTAACAGAAGAAGACAGGATCATCGATAAAATTCAAAATAAAAAGACTTTTCAAACAGAATCCTGGCAAAGATTATATTATATTTTTGAAGTTCTTAAAAATGCCGGTTTTCATATGCGCGGGGATTTTGCCGTAAATAATTCCAAAAGTATTGGATGGCAATATTATCTTGTAAACAAAAATAACGATTTGGCCCATGTATTGGCAACAGAATTTATTGGAGAATACATTCAAGTGGAATTTAGAAAATTATAAATGAATAAACTTTTTTATATACATATAAAAAGGTAAAAATTATTGCCAGTACTGTTGATTTTTATAATTTAGATAACATAAATATTTATGGAGGGTACATGACCAAAAAAATAAGTTTATATGCAATGGTTGCTGTTATTGTTTCAGCGGTTGTTGTATTTCAAGCAAATGCGATTGAAAAAAACAAGGGTAAATCCAGAATTAGCGCTCAACTTGAACAGTTGATGATGGAACATCAAAAATTCGTTCAGGCGTCATACGACGGCCAGATGAAAGGAAAGGTAAATGCTTTATATACTCCGGCGTCTATGGCTTTTGAAAAAGATTTTTTTCAATACACAAACTTTCTACATGATGCAAACATCCAGAATTTTCTACATAATGTAGAAGCTGACATCAATAGAAGCGGTAAAACAGGCTACACAATGATGTCTTATACCAGCATATCGCTTGTAAACGGACAGTCGCGAAGCATCCAGTACACGTACCAGAGCAATGGCAAAGATATCACTCTTGTCAAACAAACCAATAACAATGGGAATATGTTGAGATCAGTGTATTATTATGACATAGATTCCCAGTCACTAAAAGCGGATGATTTCAGGGAAAACAACATCATCCATGAAAAGGTTTACAAAATCTAGCTAAATATGGCTGTCTGAAAATCGGTAACCTAAGTGGTTACAAAATGTATTTGAATGGCTTTTCAGGCAGCCCCACAACCATCATATGAAAAATAATTTTTTAAAACCACTAAATGTGGTTATAGCCATTGTATTTATCTTTTTTCTTTCGGTCTATGTTTTTTACTCATCGTCAGGTTCATCACAGGAAGTTAGTATTGAAATACCTTCCGGCGCCGGATTTAATACCGTTGCCAAAGTATTAAAAGAAAAAGGCGCCATTGGCGATAGCAGGTTGTTTAAATTATACGCTTTAAGTCGAGGTGATTTAAATAATATAAAGCCTGGGGAATATCTTTTTAAAGAAGGCACTTCAAAGAAAGCAATTCTTGATGCAATAACAAAAGGCGATGTTTTATTGTACAAAATAACCATTCCAGAAGGAACCAACATTTATCAAATTGCCGATATTCTTTCACAGGAATTAAAAGTAGATAAACAGGAGTTTTTAAAAAAAGCAAAAGATCACGACTTGATGAAGCAATGGCAAATTGAAGGCGATAGCGTCGAAGGGTATCTGTATCCTGAAACATATTATTTTGCAAGAGGTTCTAAATCACAGCAAATTCTTGACAAGATGCTAATAACGTTTAATGAAGAATACGATAAAAATAAGGTTGAAATTGAAACAAAAGGCAAAAAACTTGGATTAACCAGGCATCAGATAATTACCTTTGCTTCTATCATTGAAAAAGAAACAGGTCTTGCCGGCGAACGTGAATTGATTTCTGCTGTTTTTCACAATCGTATAAAGCGTGGTATGAAATTTCAATCAGACCCAACCACCATCTATGGCATTTTTGAACGTTATCATGGTAATTTAACTAAAAAAGACCTACTCGAAAATACTCCCTACAATACATATCGAATCAAAGGGTTACCTCCCGGACCTATTGCAAGCCCGGGTATGGAATCGATCAAAGCTGTTGTAAATCCATCGGATGTAAATTATCTGTATTTTGTCGCCAAACATGACAAGAGTCATGTTTTCTCAAATAATCTGGTTGAGCATAATGCAAATGTTAATAAATACCAGATACAGAGATAATGAAAAATAACTTGTACTTTAATTTATTTACGTTGAAAATATATGTCCAGAAGTTCTTTTTTTTTCTCGCCGATCGGCAGGTAAACCTGTAAATCTTGATCGTAATACGTTGGGTAAACTATTGTATTTTTATACTCTCCTTTAAAAAAAATATGAACAAGAATCATGCCTTGACGTGTTCCTTCCCAGCGGATTTGATCAAAAAATAAATTACCCAGACCATAAAAAATAATTCCTGTTTTATATTTTTCAATGATTTGCGGCTGATGGGCCTGAGTTCCAACAACAATGTCAGCGCCAAAGTCGATTGCTTTTTGAAAAATATCTTTTTGGTCAGGGTTTTTCATGGGGAGATAGCAATCGTCATTTGAGCCAGGCTTATAAGAATCGCACTCGGCAAATTGAAAGTCGACAATGACGGTATTTGCAGTTTTTTTGGCAACTGCAATGTCTTCTTTCATTTTTTGAATATCAAAAGGGTTTGCTCCCGGCGAATTTTCTTTTGCAAGGGGCAAGTCGTATTGATAAAATACATTGGCTTCGTTGTACCCAATAATTGCTATTTTTTTATTTGCTGTATTTGCTGATTTGTCAAGAATTTCTGTATACAAGATTTTACTAGAGTCGGCAAGGTTTTTCCCTCCACCAAAATATTTAATATTATTTTTTTCATACAATTCTATTGTAGAAAGTGCATTTATAAAACCATAGTCGATGTTATGATTTCCTGTAAGTTCGATGATATCGAATCCGCAGGTTTGTAAAATGGAAAAATATTCAACAGGAGAACAAAACGTCATGGTTTTAGGAGCAGCGTTGCATTGTTCTGAAAAAGATACTTCGTTGCTGGTATGTGTCAAATGGAACTGTTTTAGAAAAGGAGCAATTTTTTCGGTTATATACAAGGGGTTTTTTTCTTCTGTGATTTTTTTAATTAAACCTCGCGTTAAGGCCGTAACCCCCGTCTGGGCAAATGTAAAAATCTGATTTAATTCGTCGTTTTCGTTACTTTTGGTTGCGTCAATATTTTCTGGGTATAATGTTAGCAGATAGTTTTTATTCTCTTCATAAAAATAAATATCATTAACAGAGATAACTCGCACCTCAGGCCTTAACTCAGACAGTCGTATTAAGCCAATGACATCAGGGCTTTTTTCTGCCATAGATATTACATTTGAGTATTTACTTGATTTTTGCCCATGAAATTCAGATTGATCCAGTATTTCACTTGCTTTGTTCGACACAATGATTTTATACTTTGATAAATCTTTAAATGTGGAAGCGCTTAGATTATCTATTTTACTTTTAAAGTTAACAACAGGAATCAGAATGATTCTATTTTCCACTTTCGATGAATTGTTTTTTGAAAACTTCCATGTTATAAATTCCTCTTTTGCAAGAAGTATATTTTTTTCAGGTATTTTGAGGTACACACTTATAATAACCAGGCAGAAAATAAAAATGGAGAATTTCTGTTTCATTGTTTTATTATAAATAATGTAAATGACAGTGATATTTAAATAAAATGATTTATTTTATTGCTACCGATTTAGTAAACATTGCACTTTACTATCTTCAGGCCATGGTATAAAAGCAGCGCTTTGGTGAAATAACAACCCCATCTTTTTGCAGCTTACTGATGATTTTACCAACTTCTTTTGAGTCCATACCAATTTTGGCTGCAAGTTCACCCGACTTAACTGGTTCTTTTGATTTTTTCATGGCTTCCAATACTTTTTTTTCTTCTGCGGTCATAAGCAACTCCTCAACTAAAATATTAAAAACAGGTCTCGCTGCGGAATTGGTGCTGTAAAGTATAAAAGTGTTAGGGGTAAGCAGGTACCGTGTAGCTGCTTAAGGGGCAGGCTTGCCCCTGCAATGATGATTTGATTTTATATAATGGAGTCTTTCATCCATGACAGATAATCTTCATGCATATCATGGATTTGAATGAGCGAAATTTCTGGAACCTGGTATGAATGGTTTTTTTTAATGGTATTTTTCAAGGACGGCCATTTTTCTGCAAATGTTTTTATAAACAATTTATACTCTTCATCATTTACAATCTTGTCCTGCCACATGTATATGGATTGAATCGGGCCAATTATATTTACACAGGCCGCCAGTTTTTCATTAACTAAAATGTTGGCGATTTTGTTTGCTTCTTCTTTTGAATTTACAGTAGTCGTGACTAAAACCGGCTGCATTTATTTTTGAGAGGCGGTTGAATCAGTACATTCTTTTTCATAGGAACGAATAATTTTAGAGCCTGGTTCTAACAATACTTTCGAACTGCTTGGGTACTGTAAGTAATTTGTCGGGTTACTGCTAAACAGATAATATCCTACAAATTTTTCGTATTGAATATAAACGAGGCTTGGGTTTATATCTGAAACTTCGTATCCTTCTTTTCCAACCTGGGCTTTTTCATAACCGCAAAGGTTAAATTGTTGCAAAAGAGTCATTTTTAAAGCCCGGTTTACGTTTTCTTCGAGGGTTTTATTTTTTTCTTCGTCGGATAGTTTGGTTTTGTCTATTTTGTCATTTATATCAAGAAATTTATCTTTAATAGGTCCTGCATATATAAAACCGGATATTAAAAAAAGAAACGTTAAAAAAATATTTTTCATGTTACCTCACCTTTGTATTACATTTTCGGTTATCTTTACTTCAATCTATATTTTTGACGTAAAATATTTATTCATAAAACAACGAATGTTAAAAATTAATAACCATTGCTATGCAAAATAAAAACAACAATAGATGCAAACAGGCAATATATGCCAAAGTAATGCCATTTTCCATGTTCAAGCCAGTTTGAAAGCCAGCGAAGCGCGATCCATCCTGAAATAAAGCTCAAACACATTCCAATTAGTCCTGGAGTAAAAAGGGCGTTCAATGTAGAAATATCAAATGATTCTGCTTTTTCTGCCTTTAGCAATCGCAGTACTTCTCGCAAAATAACAGGCGGCGTTAATACAACGGCAAGAGCAAAGCTAAATTCCTCAGCTCGGGCTTTGATCACCCCAAGGGTAAGTCCTGTAGATATGGTGGCTCCTGAACGTGAAAAGCCGCGAAAGGGTAGACAGATACCTTGAACAATACCTATCCACATTGATTCTTTTGCTCCTATCTCTTTACTTGTATTTTTAGCTGTTTTGGCATTTCTTTGAGAAAAAAAGTGAGCAAAAATAATAAATAAACCAACAGACAAAAGAGCCGCTGATATTAGGAAAAGATTCCCAAAAAGGTGTTCAATTTCAGCATCGGGAATGTGTTTTAGAAAAAATTTTTCAATGATGTACTTCAAAGAAAGGCCAACGGTTCCGGTAAAAAAAGTAGCGATGGTGACCATTTTTACGGCATTCCAAAAGGCTGGCCATGAACTAAAAAAGCTTTTTATCCATGATTTCCAGAAGAATATAATTACAGCAAACATGGTTCCGGTATGGAGTAAGACCAGCAGAAGAGTCATCTGCGGACTGGTTGGATCAAGACCCATTAATTTGGACGCAACGATAACATGAGCCGAGCTGGAAACTGGTAAAAGCTCGGCTGCGCCTTGAATGAAAGCTAAAATTAATATTTGTATTATTGACATTTAAAATCCTTTTCAACTTTCACCAGCACAAGAGCAATCATTTCGTCAATACATAAATCTGTGATTATATACGACATCCTTGGGGTGCGCCTCCCGCATCATTTAATTATTTTTACATTAATGTAGTCTTCAGGCATCGCGGGCTGATCGTTTTTTTCCAATTCGTTTGTTTTTTGTAAAATATTCATTTTTTCTTCTTCATTTAACCAGTTGATTTTATCAAGCAGCTTCTTTATTTCATTCCATTTTTTTTGTTCAACCATGTATGAAATATATTTACTTAACATATCGCGTGTGTATTTTTTATGAATTAAATCATCTTCAAAGCCAGTTATGGTTTCTGTTAAAGGAGATGAGATTTTACTTCGCCTTGTTTGATCATAGTTTTTTTTTGAAGTAAATAACCAGTCTGCATATGCTTTTTCATAAAGTAATGAATACTGGTTCTTGTCAGGAAGTTCATTTTTCCATTGTAAAAAATTTTTAAAAACACGGCTGGGTTGTTCTTTGGTTTTATAAATCTTATAATATGCATATCTTTTTAATTCTGGATAAATTAAATCACTGGAAAATTTCTCAAGCGCTTTGTTTAATTTTCTTGTTTCAAGAATATCAATGAAGTTTTTAATTATTTCCTGGTCGCTTGATTCCTGCCATGTAATAAACAGAGGTTTATAGTCAGAGTGATCAAGGTAAATATAGAGTAACATCAGGTTTAATAAATAAAATGGATGGTTGTAATTTTGGATAAGTGATGCTTGAGCCTGTTTGTATTGTCTTTTCTCAATTAATTGTAAAAAATCTTCATTTATTTTTAATCGTTCACTTTTAATTTGTTCGTCTGTTTTAATTTGATAAAGATAAAGAAAATCGCTTTCACGTAAAAAATAATTGTACGGTAATTCAATTTCACGAATTCCTGAAGAAATGGTTTGAGCATTTAATGCAATTGAAAAACACAGAGGAAATAAAACTATAATTACAATTCGAGATGAGAGCCTTAATGAATTCCACAGAACAGTTTTAATTATTTTATTCATATTTATAATGACCTTGCCAGAGATTTTTTAAATGATTTTTAATTTCTACTTCGCGCATATTTTTACCTGGCGTATAAAAAACAGTTGATTTAATTTCATCGGGGAGATAGTCTTGTTCACTGAAGTTGTTTTCATAGTCGTGTGAATATTTATACTCTTTTCCATAATTCAGGTTTTTTAATAATCCGGTTACAGGATTTCGCAGGTGCAAGGGAACCTGAAGGTTGCCCGTTTGTTTTACAATTTCCTGTGCAGAGTTTATTGCCATATAGGTTGAATTGGATTTAGCCGATACGGCAAGATACACTGCAGTTTGCGATAAAATAATGCGAGACTCCGGCCATCCAATTTTATGGACAGCATCAAAGCAAGACATGGCAATCAGCAATGCGTTTGGATTTGCAAGACCAATATCTTCGGAGGCAAGAATGACCATGCGGCGCGCAATAAATTCTGGTTTCTCGCCGGATTCTATCATTCTCGCCAGCCAGTAGACAGCGCCGTTTGGGTCGCTACCCCGCATGGATTTTATAAATGCGGAAATGATGTTGTAATGCTCTTCACCATTTTTGTCGTATCGAATGAATTTTTGTTGCAGGCTTTCTTCGACAACATCGTTTGTAATCAACAGTTTTTTTGTTTTAGTGGATTCAGATGATATGCCGGATTTTTTTTCTAAAAAGTTAATGACAATTTCAAGATTATTTAATAGTTTTCGCGCATCGCCGTCAGCAAATTCTATGAGTGCCTTTGTTTCATGTAGTTCGATTTCTTTTTGTTTTAATATGGAATCTTGATTTATTGCACGCAAAATTAATTTTTCAAGTTCTTCGGAAGATATTGGTTTTAAAAGATAAACCTGACATCTGGATAAAAGCGGCGAGATCACTTCAAAAGAAGGATTTTCTGTAGTGGCGCCAATTAAAACAACAGAGCCGTTCTCAACTTCAGATAGAAGGGAATCTTGCTGTGCTTTTGAAAAACGATGTATTTCGTCAATGAACAAAATGGGGTTACTTTCTGAAAATAAATTTGTTTTAGAGATTTTTTCAAAAATATCACGAATGTCTTTTACACCTGAATTTATTGCGCTCAAGGTAAAAATTGTACGGTTTAGTTCTCTTGCCAGAATGTGGGATAACGAGGTTTTTCCTGAACCAGGAGGCCCCCATAAAATAATACTTGGCAATTGCCCCGATTTTACAAGATTAAATAAAATACTGTTTTCAGCGATGAGGTGACTTTGTCCGATCATATCGTTAAATGAGGCTGGTCGCATTCTTTCGGCCAAAGGTTTCATGATTTGCTATTTTTTTTGCTCTATGTTTGCGGACAAGTACAAAAAACTGACTTTACGATTGATGCGATGGGCCGCTAATGCAATGTCTGTTTCATTTTTTTCAATTCAAGCGTGAAGCGGTTGACGCATCACTTTTGAATTTTTGTGCAACAAGAAAATTTGCTAAATATTAAACAACGGTTTGTATTGTTATTGGCTGCATTTTGTGAGATTATTTAGTTAGACTCAAAATAAACAGACTTGCCAAGTAGCGTTTCCGCTTGAATTTGTTTCGCGCACTTTTAAATGTTTCTATTTTTTCAATATTTTCTTATTCTTGTTTTTTGCATTTAGTTCAAAATAATCCAATACATTTACAATCGACTTGTTATAAACATATGCAATTAAATATGAAAAAACTGCGGCAAAAATAGCTAACATCTCCCTATAAAACGGAGGAGCTGTTATGGAAATTCTCGCAATTACTGTTGCAAGAGCAAAACCGGAATTTCTAAATAAAGATAAAAAAAGCTGACTGTATTGCATTGAGATCAATACAATTAAAATATCTGCAAAAATAAAAATCGTAAAAAAAACATGCAATGCCGGTTCGAGATTATGATTTAAAAAGATTTCTTTTGCTTTCCAGGTGCCTACAATAAAAAAAGCAATGATCAATGCAACTGCTACCGTTTTTTTCTCTGCAATAAAGCGATCGCGTTGAACTGGATCTACCAATAAAGGCTTGTTTTTTAGCTGGTAAAAAAAATATACAATAATAAAAATAATTAAGCTGCTTAAACTTCCTGAAAGAATTTCTAAAATCGGAGCTATGGATTCGGGATCCATCGTTACACTGACGGGTTCTCCTAAAAAACTTAATTTTTTAAATGCAAAACGAATTAAAATTAAAGATAAAATTTGGAGTTGTTTTCTTTGAGCGTTACTGATGGATCTGGGTAAATATAAAATCAAGTCAAACACTTCTTTTATCAATAATAGGTTAAAGGCAAAATCGATGGCGTGTAAATGGTTCGTTGTAAGATGAACATCGTCGGGTAATAACTCCATGCGTCCTAGTTGAATCAATGCCAAAACCACTAAAGACATAAAGATCATGGCAGATGACACTTTTCTCTGTATTTCGGGGTTTTCCCATTTATCTCTAATAACGTTAAAAATGATTACATTTTTTTCTAATATAAATTGCATGATCATATACAGCCTTTATTTGAATTCATAGCATAATGGCAAGTAATTGTGTTAAGTTGTAAAGCTTAATGAAATATCGAAATATAAAAAAGGCGAGATGGTAAATAAATTTAATTATATGAAATGAAAAAATATTCTTGTGTTCTATTAACTTTGGTAAGCCCAGCTTTCAAGTTTGTAGTTTTATCTTTGCATGTTATGTTTAAAAACTATAAAAATAATTTTAATGATGTTTAAAAAAATCAAAAAAATGTTTGAACTTTTGTATACATCATAAAAAAATAATAGACAAGGTCAGTCGACCAAATGGCGGTAGAAGTAATGGAAAATGCAATACTTATTTTGGATTTTGGTTCTCAATATACCCAGCTGATTGCCAGACGAATTCGTGAACTTGGATTTTATGCGGAGATACATCCTTATTTTACTCCGGTCGGTGATATTAAACAAAGGATACCGGGAGGAATTATTTTGTCAGGAAGTCCAGCCTCTGTATATGACAAAGATGCGCCCATGCCCGATTCTGAAATTTTTAAAATGGGCATTCCTGTTATGGGTATTTGCTACGGTCTTTGTGTCTTAACTCATTTTTATGGCGGTAAAGTCGAGGCTTCAACCCATAGAGAATATGGAAAATCTTCTCTGACGTTAAAAAAGTCTGTGGGTATTCTGGATTCTATTTCAAATAATTCTCAGGTTTGGATGAGTCACGGTGATAAAATAACCAAACTCCCTTCGGGATTTGAAGCTATCGGTCAAACGGCCAATTCGCCATTTGCCGTGATTTATAATAAAGAAAAAAAATTTTACGGAGTTCAGTTTCATCCGGAAGTGGGGCACAGTAAATACGGTAAAGATATATTAAAAAACTTCTCAGAAAAAGTCTGCGGGTTAAAGAAAACCTGGACAATGAAAAATTTTGCCAAAAAACAAATAAAAGACATTCGGGCAATTGTAGGCGATCAAAAGGTCATACTTGGGCTTTCCGGCGGGGTAGATTCAATGGTTACGGCCAGATTAATTCACGATGCCATTGGCGACCAGCTTACATGCGTGTATGTAGATCATGGTTTTATGCGTTTAAATGAAACAGAAGCCGTGGTTAAACGATTTGGCGAGGCATTTCAGATTCCATTAAAAGTTATCAAGGCTGAAAATATATTTTTAAATGCGCTAAAAGGCATCACTGATCCAGAACAAAAGCGAAAAATCATCGGACGATTATTTCTGGAAGAATTTAAAAAAGTAGCCTTAGAGAAAGATAAGAAAGGTAAAACCACTCATTATGAATTTTTAGCCCAGGGGACCTTGTATACCGATGTCATTGAATCTGTATCTGTAAAAGGCCCATCACAGACGATAAAATCTCACCACAATAGAGTTCAGGAAATCATGGATATGATTCAGGCCGGTCGCATAATTGAACCGCTTAAAGAGTTATTTAAAGATGAAGTGAGAAAACTGGGGTTAGCTCTAAAAATGCCCAGAGACTTGTTGTTTCGTCACCCTTTTCCAGGTCCTGGTCTGGCCATTCGTATTTTAACCGATGTTACGAAAAGTCGCCTTGATTTGCTTCGAAAAGCCGATTCTATTTTATTGGAAGAATTAAAGTCTCAAAAACTGTATTCAAAAGTATGGCAAGCTTTTGCTGTTTTTTTACCGGTTCAATCTGTCGGAGTTATGGGAGATAAGCGAACCTATGAAAATGTAATTGCTCTTAGGATGGTTGAAAGTCAAGATGGAATGACGGCTGATTTTGCAAGGGTGCCTCATGATTTTCTGGGCTTTGTTTCAAATAGAATTATCAATGAAGTTGCAGGAATTAATCGAGTGGTGTATGACATCTCAACAAAACCGCCGGCGACCATAGAATGGGAATAAACATGATTAAACATTTTAAACATACCGCAATGATGATCATGCTCGTGATGAACATGGATTCAGCATGGGCGCAAGCAAAAACAAAAATATGGACCATTTCTTTTGAAAATATAAAAAAAGAAAATAAGCAGATCTATTGCGAGGTTGCGGAATCTGAAGAAGAAAAACGCAGGGGACTGATGTTTCGAGATAAGCTCCCCAATGACGAATGTATGATTTTTTTATACGATACTCCCATTATGCTTTCATTCTGGATGAAAAATACATACATACCGCTGAGCATTGCCTTTCTAAACGAGAATCTTCAAATCATGGAAATTTTTGATATGAAGGCATTTGATGAAAATATAATCTCGTCGACTACTCCGGGGATGTATGCTATTGAAGTTAACCGCGGCTGGTTTAAAAAAAATATGGTTTATCAGGGCAGTAAAATAAAAATTACAAAACTAGATTTGCGAAAAAAACAAGAATGAAACAATTCTTGAAATAATTTAACAAAACTCGCTCATTAATATTTTCCTTAATATACGAAATGGATGCATCGTCCCTAATTAAACCCAAGATATTAAGTTCAGAATCTTATCAGGCTCTGCTGGTTGGTCAATACGGCTCTCGAGATTATTTATTTCGAGATGTTCAAGAAGAGTCTCTTCATGAATTGTTTTTGCTTAGCGATACAGCCAGAGTTCAGCATGTTTCCGACATTATGGTGCATGTTCCAAAGCCGGACCCGGCGTATTTTTTACATACGGGAACACTGGATATCATTGCCGATAAAATTCGAGACGACGCGATCAACCTGGTAATTATAGATGTTAATTTAAAGCCTACACAGTTAAAAAATCTGGAAGAGTATTTAAAGGTGAGGGTATTGGGCAGGGTCGAGTTGATTCTCGATATTTTTGCCATGCGGGCTAAAACAAAAGAAGCAGCTTTACAGGTTGAACTCGCACAGTTAACGTATATTTTACCAAGATTAAAGGGTCTTGGCGGGGTGCTTTCCCGTCTTGGCGGAGGAATTGGAACGCGCGGGCCTGGTGAGACCATGCTTGAGGCCGACCGAAGACACATACGACGACGCATTTTAACTTTAAAAAAGGAACTTGAGTCTGTATCAAAACACCGTGAAAATACCAGAAAAAACAGGACACCTCTTTCATTTGCCATTGTAGGGTATACAAATGCAGGCAAAACCAGTTTATTAAATATCCTGAGTTCATCATCAAAAAATCTGTTGGCAGAAGACCGATTGTTTGCAACTCTTGATTCTTACACCAGAAAAGTGTACCTTGGAGAATATGAATATAAACCGCTTTACGCTACGGCAACCGATACAGTGGGCTTTATACGAAACTTGCCGTTAAATCTTGCCGCTGCATTTAAATCGACGTTGGAGGAAATTGCTCATGTTGATTCCATCGTGCTTGTCGCCGACGCGTCATCTGTTCGGGTTTTTGAAGAAATTGAAGTGGTTAAATCAGAGATTAAAAAGCTTGGCATAGATGAAAATTCCATAATGATATTTTTCAATAAGGATGATATAATTCTAAAAATTAATAAAAAAGACATTCAGCAAAAATATCCCGATGCAATCTGGGGAAACACCATGTCAAAAGACGGCGTGAAAAATTTGCGCAACAAGATGTATGAAATGGCTGTGGTTGTCAGTCTTCAAAAAACTGGCAAGTCCTTATAATAATTACTTGAAGGGGAAAAGCCTTTCCCCTGATGCAGAACAAGATTCTGCATCACCCCAAACGTAAATTTGTGAATCATAACCTGTCGGTTGATCAGTTTCAATTAAAAGGCAGGAGTCGGTTCAGATTCGTGGGTTTCAAGATCCATGAATAGATTTTTTTCTTTTAAAAACATCAATTTAACCGAGCCGGTGGGGCCGGCTCGGTGTTTGGCTATGATGACCTCTGCCTGACCTTTAAGTTCTTCAGGAAGATCAAAGTTAAACATATCTTCTCTATGGATAAACATTACAGTGTCAGCGTCTTGTTCAATGGCGCCAGATTCCCTGAGGTCTGAAAGCTGTGGACGAGGATCTTTCCCTCGTTGCTCTATGGATCGATTCATCTGACTGCAGGCCAGTACCGGCACGTTTAGTTCTTTAGCAATGATTTTTAACGAACGCGAAATGCTGGCAACTTCAAGTTGACGACTTTCATTACCTCGTGTTTTATCGGTCATAAGTTGAAGATAATCTACAACCACCAGTGAAATGGATTTATTATACGATTTTAACTGTCCTGATAACCTGCGGCATCGCTGACGAAATTCCCAGGAGGTAAGGTCGGGGCTGTCATCGATGTAAATGTCGGATGCCTGTAACCTTTGAACAGAGTTGATGATTTTTTCTTTTTCTTTTTCGTTAATGTAACCTTTTTGTATTTTTGCCGAATCGAGGTAGGCGTCGGCGCATACAAGTCTAAGCAAGAGTTCAAGTCTTGTCATTTCTAATGAAAAAAACAGGATTGGTTTATTTAATTTCATTGCAACATTTTGCGCGATATTTAAGGCAAAAGTTGTTTTCCCCGCACCGGGACGCGCTGCAAGTACAATGAGCTGCCCTGGTTTAAAACCGCTGGTCAATTGATCCAGCTTTGAAAATCCTGAAGCAAGGCCGGTAATACCGCCTTTGGATGCTTTTAAATTCTCTAAAAACTCCAGAAATTCATTTTTAACATCTCGAATATGCCGGACATTGTAAACCGTATGCCGATCAGAAATTGAAACCATCGACTTCTCGGTTCTTGATAAAATATCATTTAATTCGTGTTGCGGATTTTGAACTAAAGATTCAATTTCTTTGACTTCAGTTAATAATCGGCGTCTTAAAGAAAGTTCTCGAACACGTTGGGCATATGTCGGTGCAGCAATGGGACTGCTTAAGCTTGCCATTTGTAAAATAGCGCTCCGGTTGCCGGCCTTTTCCAAAAGGTTTAAATTTTTTAATTGTGAAATAACCATCATAGTGTCAGGCACTTTTTGATGATCGAACAGGTCAAAAATAGCTTTGTATATTATGCGATGAGGTTCAAAATAAAAATCATCGGTATTGACAATTTGACTGACGTCATTAAAAACATCAGGACTCTGAAGTATAGATCCCAGTACTACTTGTTCTGATTCTGCATCAAACAGGGACATTCACTATTTTATTCAGCAATATTCTCTGATTTTGCATCGGCTGTTTCAGCGCTTTCGGCTGCAGGAGCTTCTGCAATTACTTCTTCTTTTTTAACTTTTTTGGGCGGTTCTATACTGCCGTTTTCATCTTGAACAAATACTTTAATGACTGGGTTTACGTTTTCATGTAATTTAAGTGTGATGTTATAAATCCCCAGAGTTTTTATTGGTTCTTCAACATGAATCTGTCTTTTATCAACGATATGACCGGCTTTTTCAAGCTCTCTTTGAATGTGTAAATTAGTGACGCTTCCGAACATTTTTCCGTCTTCGCCAATCTTGACTGTGATACGTACTTCAACATTATTTATTTTACTTGAAAATTCTTTCGCAAGTTTTTCTCTTTTCGCAAGTTTTTGTTTTCTAACCTGCTCAAGAAACACCATTTCTTTTTTTGACTTGGCATCTGCTACAATTACAAAGCCCTGTGGCAATAAGTAGTTTCTGGCATAACCCTTTTTAACTTCTTTAATGTCGCCGATAAATCCAAGGGCTGGTACGTCTTTTTTTAATATTACTTTCATAATTTGTTCCGATGTATTTTTTATTATTTTAATTTTAGTGAATCATAAAAAAGTTTAAGCTAATTTGATTTAAGATTAAACCTTCCATTCAGATATCGCAATATCATACCTCATCAGAAAACAAATTGGGGTGTAAAGCCTTTTTTCTAAAGTCAAACCAGAAATCCATAAGCCCGATTAATATGAAGAATGATAAAATAATTATAGATAAAATCTGAAATGTGGCTGCAAACAAGAGCATTCCAATTACGATTCCAGCGCTAGGCAAGAGGCGAACCTGAAGAAAAAGCCAAAATATACTGATTCCTTGAAAGATATATAATGTAGAAAAAATATAAAAAATATTTTTTGCAATAAAGAGATTTATATTATCATGCCACAATTGCAGAGAAATCAAAAAATACAATCCAGCTGCAATGTATATCCAGACGCTGTAAAATGGCATTTGAAAAAAACCAAGATTTCCAATTACCGGTAATCGTATTTTTCTGTAGGTTAATATTTGTTGAATTATTCCCAGCAATAGCAAGAAAAATATCATATTAAAAATAAATATATTTAATGCTCCCAGTTGAGTCAAATCTGTATACCATTCGTCGAAGGTACCCGGTGAAACTACAAGTACCTGGTATGCTTCTTCAAAAAGCTTTTTAATCAAGTCAGGATTGTTTAAATGTATAGCGATTATTGCTGAAAAATCTATGAAAAACAGCGTGAAAAATGAAAATAAAAAGAAAATTGTATTTGGCAGAAGGATTGATTTGTTGTTGTATTCGTAAGTAAGGCTGATCTTTTGTATCAAATGAATGTATTCAATTTGGCGTTTTTCATTTGATTCGATGTCAAAAATTTTTTTACGAACTTTATTGCGTTCAGGCAGTTCTTCTACAATTTTATCTTTAAACCAGGCTTCTTTCGTCAATGAGTAGCATATAATAGATGTTGCAACAATGATTGTTGCAGCCCCGCCGGGGGTCCAATACATTACTTGAAACGGCATAGGGATATAATATCCTGGAACCAGGAATAAAATTGTTAAAACAGTTAATGCTAACAGGTTGATTCTTGGTTTAAAAAGAAATGCAATTACAATAGCCCACAACAGGTCAAATGGAAAACCCGTCAAGGAATATATCATTATTTATCTTGCAGAATAAGGCATAAAACCGACTGATCTTGCTCTTTTAATAGCGCCGGCTACGACTCGTTGATGTTTTGCGCAACTTCCAGAAAGTCGTCTTGGTAATATCTTTCCTTTATTGGAAACATATTTTACAAGAACATCGGTTTTTTTATAGTCAAGCGTGCTTGCTTTTTCAGAGCAAAGTTTACAAATTCTTTTTCTAAACTTAGTGTTTCTTGAGCCACCTCTTTTGTCATCATCAGATGATGATGATCTGTATTGGTTGCGGTCCATATTTTCGTCCATTTGTTTCTCCTGTATTAAAAAGGTATATCGTCATTAAAAGGTTCTGAGAAGTTTTCAGCATAACTTTCAGGTTTCTCAGAGGATTCCATGTTCTGTGTTACGGCTGGCATCGGGTTTTCATTGGCATTTTTTGCATCGAGAAATTGAAAATTTTCTACAAATACTTCTACTTTGCTTTGTCTTTTGCCTTCGGTGTTTTCCCATGATGAAAAACGCAAAGAACCATCTATACCAACTCTTCGTCCTTTCTGAGAATATTTACTTATGATTTCAGCCAGTTTTCCCCATGCTACGCAGTCAAAGAATCCAACTTCCTCTTTATTTTCACCGTCTTTTTGAAAGATGGTTCGATTCGAGGCTAGAGTAAATCTGCACAAATAACTTCCGCTGTTTGTGGATTTTAATTCCGGATCACGGGTAAGGCGTCCTACTAAAATTACTCTGTTGATATCGTTAGCCAAGATTATCCCACTTTTACAATCATCGATTTTAAAATATTTGCGTTTACGCTTAAGTCAGTTCGTAACTGTTGAATGTTTTCTTTGGGTGCATTTAATAACCAGCAATTAAAATTACCACGTTTGTGGTGATTTTTTTCATGAAATAATGGCTTATTGCCCAGCAGGTCAATTTTTGAAACTTCAACATTTCGTCTGTTTAGATTGTTTTTAATTTCTTCGCGTTGAGCTTCAAGTGTAGCTGCGTCTTTTTCTATCAGTACAAAAGTCATTTCATATTGCTCAGCTGTTTTCGTCATTATTCCTCCATGAACCTTTGTTTTCACGTTAAATATCATCTGAATTTAACAAGGTTGCTAATAATCAGACAGTTTTCATGTGTTCGACAGATTGACAACTATTTTTCAAAACAGTTGTCAATAAATGATTTATTATTTAATGAACATCAATTTTAAAAGTTAAGAAAATATTTGTTTGTAAATCCATATCGATCCGGTAAAAATATAAAATACCCCTACAATTACAATCGCTACTGAAAATATTATTTTCAATAATTTTTCAGGTAAATGTTTTGACATGATAGCTCCAATTTGAGCTCCAAGAATAACGCCGCTTCCAGTGAAAATGAGAATTTGCCAGACGATCAGTCCGGCCTGAAGATTTAAAATTGTAATGATCCAGTCACCCATGGCTTCTGCCCAGATGGCTGTGGCGTTTGAACGAATGGTTTTTATATTTAAACCGCGTTCGAGTAATGGCTGGGCGGATTCGCAAATTCCTGTACCTGTGGTTGCCGAAAAAAAACCGCCTAACAGAGGTACCCACATGTAAGGATAAATGTCTTCAACCGGTATATTTTCGCGACTTCCGTATCTACCCTGGGCTACACTGGTTAGCTGGACTACAGCAATTACGATAATTACAATACCCAGCAACAATCTAAGCAAGTTTGCATTTATAATAACTAAAACATGTGAGCCAAGTACAACCCCGGGAATCGTAAGCATGACCAGTACAAGACCAATTTCTTTTTCTACTTTATTTTGTATAAAATACCGGATTGCTCCCGATGTCATTCCGACTGTTTCTGTCGCTACGCCGGTTGCAACAGAGCTTCCGATGGGTATGTGTAATATTAAATAATAAATGGGTTGAAACAATACGCCTCCGGAAAATCCGGAAGCATTTGCCATAACGGCTACCACGAGGGCAACGGGGAATAAATACCAGTATGTAAACCAGGGAATTGTTTCCAATTAAACTACCTCGCTATGATGGTTTGTACTAACTTGATACACTTTATACATGTCAATTAACATGGATAATGCCGATAAGTCTTCTTTAAGGAGTTTCAGTCGACTCTGAATGTCATTTGAAGTACTTTGGAGTTTTTTTATTTGAGATATTCCAATTTTTTTATTGTCAAGCGCCATGGCTACGATATCATCATGAAGAGCTGATTGAAGAGTCTCTTCCATGTCTCCGACGATTCTCATGAACCTATTCATTTCAAAACGAATTTCAACGACCAGTTCCTGTAAATTGGCATTCATGTCATTGATTAGTTTTGCCAATTGTCCGATTTCATCTTCTCGATGGATTTGAAGAGTGTAGGTTAAGTCGCCATCTGCTACTTTTTTGGCGCCTTCAACAAGCGAATCTATTGGTGTTGCAATGTCTTTTGAAAAAAGCGAAAAAGCAATACCAATGGTAACAACAATTACAAGGAAAAGTAACAACATGCGAACGCGTAGTTCGTTTAATGGTTGAAATGCTTCATTCATATTTAATTTTGAGGGATCAAAAGATTCAGGTATATCAATTTGTTGTTTTAATGCTTTAATGTAGCTCTTCGATATTTTTTGTCTAAATTGTCCTTCGCTTACTTCCAGGATCACTTCAAGTGAAATGGAGATTGAAGCAAATGAAATAAGAATAAAATAAATCATCAATTTCTTTTTTATTCTGGATTCATTTATGCCAAGCAAGCTCTTGGTTTTACTTAGAATAGTTCCTATAGACATTACTTTTTACAAAGAATGAAATAAAGTTATCCATGCAAGCTGTTTTTTAAAATAATACAGAGTTCTTTACCTTTAGAGAACGACTACTTTACCCCAAAGCAGCCGCTTTCTAATTTTACAGGATATAGCGTAATTATGTATGGGGTGATGCAGTAGAGGCTTAGGATTACTTTAACGGACAATGCCTCTACGAAATCAGGGGAAAAACTTTTCCCCTTCTGATGAAAATAATCTTGTCCACGACTGTCGTAAAAGAAGGTTGGCGGAATACATGTTAAATTTTTATACTTTTTTAATGAGACGATATCTGGGTGGACGAGGAAATCAGATATTCAGCATGAATGCCTGGTTGTCATTTTTGGGGGTGTTTATCGGTACCTCATTACTTGTCATTGTTTTATCCGTGTTTAATGGGTTTCAGCAACAAATTAAAAGCAGTATTTTCAAGTTTGATCCGCATATCACCATTGAGTCGACAAAGAAACCCGGTAAGGTAGAAGATTGGCGAAACTGGATAATAAAAATAAATACAAAACTGGGAAATGGCGCAGAATCTGTTTCGGGGATGATTCAAAGTCCAGCCCTTATTCGTAAAGATGAACAATTGGATCATGTTTTAATTCGCGGCATGGAATTTCCTGAAGATGCGAAAGTTAAAGACAAATATACTTTTCCAAAGGAATTTCCCAAGGTTGTCGAACCGGCAAATCTGAAAAATTTCCCCAAAGGAGACTATTGTCTTATTGGTCACGAGCTTGCAGGGATACTTGACATCCATGTCGGCGACCTGATTCAATTGATTGTTCCTAAAGGGCAGTTTACTGCAAGAGTCGGCGTTGAACCAGGAATGAAGACATTTACTGTATCCGGTTTTTTCTCTTCAGGTAATTATCAGTACGATTCCAAGGTTATATTGATTTCGCTTCCGGCGGCACAAAGTTTATATGGCGCGGGAGATAGCGTTCAGCAAATTGCAATAAAATTAAAAGATTTTGACGCAGTTAAAAAATCTTTAATTCTTTTATATGAAGTTTTGCCGTATGATTATTCAATACGTTCTATTGAAGAAGAACACCGCAATTTATTTGCGGCATTGAAATGGGAAAAAGTAATCATGACCATCATTGTATTCCTGTTTATCATTGCGGCTCTTGTAGGTGTAATTGTCAGTACGGCAAATGTTATACGTTCAAAAAAGAAAGATATTGGCATATTAAAGTCGATCGGCGTATCTGACCAGGAAATTTTAATTGTTTTTACTCTCATTGGTTTTATTTCCGGTCTTATCGGAACCATATTAGGAGTATCATTTGGTATTTTTCTTTCCATGAAGCTTGAGCTTATCATTAATGGTTTTGAGTACGTTATAAACGGAGTCGGACAATTTTATTGTGATAATTTAATGTCGTGTTTCTGGTCGAGAGTTGAGTTAATGCCAAAGGATGTTTATTACTTTGACCATATGCCGGTATCCATTGATGCGCGGTTTTTACATCCGCTTTCAATACTGGCAATTTTTCTTTCGGGTATGGCGGCGCTGGTTCCTGCATGGTCGGCGGGTAAATTACAGCCAATTGATATTATAAGAGCGTCAGATACATGAGTGTAGTACTAAAAACAGAAAATCTTACAAAAAGTTATCGTGACGGGGAAATCACTGTCGATGTCATTCATAACATTAATCTTGAATTGCAAAAAGGAGATTTTGTATCGATTCAGGGCGCAAGCGGCGCCGGAAAAAGTACGTTATTGAGTATTTTAGGGGCAATTTTATTGCCTGACAGCGGTACCGTTACTGTAAATGGTAAATCACTGACTCAGTATAAAAATGAAGGCCGGCTGCATGAATATAGAAAACAACACATTGGTTTTATTTTTCAAAACCATTATTTGCTGCCTGATTTTACCGCTGTTGAAAATGTTATGATGTCTTTATTGATTCGGGGAGAAAAAAGAAATTCAGCGCGTGAAAAGTCGATTGAAGTTCTGGAAAAGGTTGGTTTAAAAGAAAGAATAAATCATTATCCTTCACAGTTATCCGGAGGAGAAAGTCAGCGAGTCGCCGTAGCCAGAGCGGTTGTACACAAGCCGGATATTGTTTTAGCCGATGAACCCACTGGAAATCTCGACAGTAACAATACCCAGAAATTTATCCGAATATTACAGGATCTTCAAAAAACAAATCAATTAACAGTTCTGGTTGTCACTCATGAGGCAGAGCTTGCTGCTGTAGCAGGCCGAAAGTATTTCATGAAAGACGGTAAACTGCTTGATGCTCCTCATTGATCTGGGAGCGTCTACTTTCTCCAAATGCTGCCTTCCAATTAATTGACTAAACTGAAGGTTTCGATTTTAAACTTTACAGGCAATAGAAAGGAATTGCTTTGTCAGTTGATTATGAATATAAATGAACACAATACGCTGCCATTAAAAAAACGAATTCTTCGCATTGCGATGGTTTATCTCATTGGATTTACTTTGTTTTTTATCGTATCTTTAATTATAATAACTCTTAATGTAAGAACTCGTCAAAAAGTCAACATTCCCCCTTTGGTTGGAAAAATGTACCTGGAAGAGCATAATAATTTAATGACTTTCGGGTTGCATATAGAACTTCAAAAGGCAAATCTGGTGGAATATCCATATGGATATATATTGGCTCAAAGTATAGCCTCTGGGGAAGTCGTTACCGAAGGTACCAAACTGGTTCTTTTAATCAATGACAGTAAAAGTATTGTTCCGGTTCCGAATATCGTGGGTTCTTCAGAATCAATTGCGCAGAAAATACTGGAAAATATTCCTGTAGGTAAAGCTTCATTTTCATTATCCATTGGTACAATCACGCGAATTCCAAGTGATAAACCGGCGGGAGAAGTTCTGGCGCAATTTCCGCCTCCAACGGCTCCGGTTATTCCTGACAGTCCCGTATCCATACTTGTTTCCGAAGGTCCTGAAAAACTTAAAACAGGATATTTGTTTCCGGATGTGCGAAATGTACACATTGAAATTGTAAAAAAAATGTCCTATGATAATCATATTCCCATTAAAGTGATACCAGTTCAAACCTATGATTTTAAAAAAAGCGGTCTCATTGACGCAATAGACTTTGGCCGTAAAGGCGCTTTTATTTTTAATGTCAATAATGACGGCAATGCAGAATTACCGTTTTGGACGATCCATGTAAAAAAATATGATAACCAAACTGGAAAAAAATATCCGAATGAGTTGATCTGGATAAATGTTGAAGATTTTAAATTTAAGGGTAAGGCAGGAACTGTTTTTGAAAAAATCACTGATAACGCCACTGTATATAAAAATCCAGGTTATGCTGTTTTAGATAAGCAATGGCCCGTATTTTATCAAAGTAATTTAACACTGGAAGCATGGGAAGGTTATAAAGAAAAAGACAAGGTCATTGTGACCAACAAAATCGACGACACACGGCAAAATCAAAATCGTTCAGAACACAGTATTGTTAACCCTGATTTTAGTAAAAAAATTCATGGGGTAAAAATATGAAAATAGCTCCGTCTCTTTTAGCCGCACCGCTAACGAAATTATCCGATACTTTAAAAGCCCTGAAAAAAGACGAAACCGATTTTTTACATCTGGATGTCATGGACGGTCATTTTGTTCCTCAACTTTCATATGGCGAAGCAATTTGCGAGGCCATCAGCAAAGAAACAGAGGTGCCGCTGGATGTTCATCTTATGGTTTCCAGGCCTGAAGCGGAAGCGCCAAAGTATTTTAACATGAAACCAGGATACATTACTTTTCATTATGAAACGACAAGTTTCCCCATTCGATTGGCGCAAAGTATTCGAGAAAAGGGTATTAAAGCCGGTTTAGCGGTTAATCCCGTTACTCCCATTGAAGCAATCACTGATTTAATTCCATATTTCGATATGTTTTTAATCATGAGCATCGAGCCTGGTTTTTACGGTCAAAGTTTTCTTGAAAATTCATATGATCGAATCAGCCGATTTTCAAAATTAAGAAATGAATACAGTTTAAAAACCGGCAACGAAGTTTTAATTGAAGTCGACGGGGGAGTGACCGATAAAAATATACGTCAATTAAAAGATGTCGGCGTTAATATTTGTGTCGCTGGATCATTTGTTTTTAAAAGCGGCAACCCCGGCGAGAAAATCCGTGAATTAAAAATGAAATGTCAATAGTCGAAACCTTAAAAATTGCGATAAGCCCCTGCCCAAACGATACCTTTGCTTTTTACTATTTTTTAAACGACCCAAATCAAAACTATGACGTTTCCTTCTTGGATATTGAAGAATTAAATCTCGGAATGTTGGAGTTTAAATGGGACATTGTAAAAGCGTCTTTTTCAGTTGGCCTGCAGCAAACCGGATATGAACTTTTGTCGTCCGGTTCAGCAATTGGAATGGGGGTTGGCCCCATTGTGGTGTATTCAAAGGAAGATATTATTAAAAAAAACAACTGGGTAGTGGGATTACCCGGTAAAAACACAACTGCCAATTTTTTATGGAATTTTTATATAAATAGCCATCCAAACGATGTACCTAAACGTCAAAAAATTGAAAAAAAATATATGAACTTTGCTCACATCATGGATAAAACCACTGCCGGAGAACTTGATGCTGGCGTTTTAATTCACGAAGGCCGTTTTGTGTACCAAAACCATAACTTAAAATTGTTCGTTGATTTAGGCGAGTTCTGGCAAAATAAAACCGGTTTACCGATACCACTAGGCGGAATTTTTATTAAAAAAAATCTGCCCGCTCAGATGAAACAACAAATAAAAACAAAATTAAAAGAAAGCGTTGAAAACGCATTAATACAAAAAAAACAAAACAGCGAAATGTACCAAACAACGATCATTCCCTATATAAAAAAGTATTCTCAGGAAAATTCTCAAAAAGTCATTGAGCAGCATATTGAAACCTACGTTACAAGAGATACCGTTTTATTGGGCGACGATGCAATCAAGGCAATAACGTATTTTGAAAAAATATTGAAAAAAAGTTAAAGTATTTGTTTTTGACGTTAAACAGAATACCGCAGAAAAAATAGTAATCACAAGGACAAAAAATGAACAAAGAGTTTAGCACAAATATAAATGAAATCCGTCAAAAGTTAAAGCAGGTGATCATTCAACGATCATACAAAGAAAACCACGAAGAAATGTTTACTCTTGCTTCCGGGAAAAAAAGCCCGTATTATTTTGATTTAAAGCAAACGCTACTTCACCCCGAGTACTTAAAACTTGCTGCGCTTGGCCTCTATAATCTTATGACAAAACAATTTGAAAAAATGCCATCTGCCATTGGCGGATTAACCATGGGAGCCGATCCTCTGGTGTATTCCATTTGCAATTTGTCGCTTGAATCCGGCTCAATTATTTATCCATTTGTGGTTAGAAAACAGGTGAAAGATCACGGCAGTAAAAAACGCATCGAGGGTTTAGTCGGCGAAGTGCCAAAAGAGGCCAAAGTCGTTTTAATTGATGATGTGATCACAACCGGTAATTCAACGATAGAGGCATTACGCGCCATTGAAGAGGCGGGCTATAAACCCACGTCTGCTTTTTGCATTGTAGATCGTATGGAAGGCGGAAAAGAAAATCTTAAAAAAGCGGGCGTTGATCTTTATTCATTGCTCGATTTAAATGATTTTAGCAGTAAGTAAAAATTTTTAATTATTTTGGTTAGACCAGTTTTTTTCAAACGGTAGACCAATGCCCTCGCAGCAGTATAGTATCGGGGCTGTCCAGAAAGTCTCACCGCAAAGGCGCAAAGTAAAGAAATAAAGGGATTTTTCTTATCATTTTCTTTAATTACTTTGCGAGCCTGTGCGTTCTTTGCGTCTTCGCGGTTCAAATTTTAACTTATTCGACAACCCCGATGCAAGAAAAACCTAGACGTCTCTAATGGAGAGGCTGGTTTTACCTGTTTTCGCGTCATAGCCAATAACACGAACCTTGACAATGTCGCCTTCTTTTAAAACATCGTTTACGTTTTCAACTCTCTTGTCGGATATTTTAGAAATATGACATAGACCGTCTTTACCCGGCATGATTTCAATAAAGGCGCCAAATTCTGCAATTTTTTTAACAGGACCTTCGTAGACCGCATTCATTTCTGGTTCACGGAATTGATCTTCAATTAATTTTTTCGCATTTTGTGCTGCCACGCTGTCGCTTGATGCGATGGTAACAATGCCTTCTGCGTCAATAAGGATTTCAGCTCCCGTTTTTTCGGTCAGCATTTTAATGTTTTTACCGCCAGGGCCGATTAATTCGCCTATTTTATCTTTATGAATTTTTAAAGTTAAAAGTCGGGGAGCATTTGGCGAAAGTTCAGTTCGTGCTTGCTTAAGGGTTGCATTCATCTTTTCTAAAATATGAAGCCGTCCTTTTTTTGCCTGCTCAAGAGCTTTTCTCATGATTTCAGTTCCAATTCCCTGAATTTTTAAGTCAAGCTGAAATGCAGTAACGCCATTTTCTGTTCCGGCAACCTTAAAGTCCATGTCGCCGAAGTGATCTTCAAGACCGGCAATATCAGATAAAATAGCGTGTTTATCGCCTTTGGTGATTAAACCCATTGCAATACCGGCTACGGGAGCTTTTACGGGAATTCCCGCATCCATCATGGCAAGCGAGCCGGAGCATATTGTCGCCATTGAAGAAGAGCCGTTTGATTCTAAAATTTCTGATACAACGCGTATCACATAAGGAAAGTTTTCTTGAGCGGGTAATACTGCTTTTAAGGCGTTTTCAGCAAGTTTACCGTGGCCGATTTCACGACGACCCGGACCGGAAAATCTTTTCACTTCACCTACACTAAAAGGTGGGAAGTTATAATGAAGATAGAAACTACGTTTGCTTTCCCCTTCAATGTCATCTATGATTTGCGCAGAACTGGAAGTGCCCAGAGTTACCACGCCTAAAGACTGGGTTTCTCCGCGTGTAAAAACAGATGAACCATGAGTGCTCGGCAATACGCCTGTTTCTATGGTGATGTCCCTGATTTCATCAAGCTTTCTGCCGTCAGCTCGAATAGCTTTATCAAATATCTGGTCGCGAACGATATCGACTTCAAGTTCAGCGATCACTTCAGAAGCTTTTTTCAGGGAGTGTTTGATGATATCTTTATCAATAGATTCCGATTCCCATTTTGTCTGGAGTTTTTCAAGTGTGATGGTTTTTACTTGATCGATGTTTTCCTGGCGAACATGTTTCTGGGTATTTTTATTGGCTTCTGACATTTCTTTAAAAGCAAGTTCATGTACTATTTTTTTTAGTTCGGAAACATCTTCAGGTACAGTGTCAGGCATTTTTTCTTTGCCGATTTTATCTTTTAACTTTATCTGAATTTCACATAATTTTTTAATTTCTTCATGGCCGATTTTTATCGCTTCAATGATGATATCTTCTGAAACTTCATTTGCATGACCTTCGATCATGGTAACTGCATTTTTAGTTCCGGCAAGCATTAAATTAAATTCACTTTTTTCAAGCTCGTCATTTGTCGGGAACAATATAAAGTTTCCGTTTACACGACCAACCTGGACTCCTGCGACAGGGCCATGAAACGGGGCTTCAGAAATCATCAGCGAGGCGCTGGCTGCTGTGATAGAATGAATTTGAGCGGGATAAATACAATCTGTGCTTAAGAGTGTAACAAATACCTGAATTTCATTTACAAAACCTTCAGGGAATAATGGTCGAAGAGGTCGGTCGGTTAAGCGTGAAGTCAGTGTTTCTTTTTCGCTTGGGCGCGCTTCTCGTTTAAAAAAACCGCCGGGAATTCTGCCCGATGCATAAAATTTTTCGCGGTATTCTACGGTCATGGGGAAAAAATCCATGCCATCTTTTGCTTCCGGAGCAACGGTCGTGTTGCTCATGATAACCATGTTGTTCCAGCGCACAACAACAGAGCCGCCGGCCTGTTTTGCCCATTTTCCTGTTTCTAGTATGTATTTATGACCTCTTATGTCAATTTCTTCATAAGTAAACATAGAAACCCCTTGCTGGAACTTTAATAAATTTTAACGATGAATGAACAGAAATTAAAACTGTTCTTGAAAGAATCATTTTCTAATAGACAGGGCTGATAGTAAACCCTGGTATTCATTAAAATTGGTTTTTTTAAGATAATCGAGGTGTCTTCTTCGTTTACCTACCATTTTTAATAAACCAAGTCTGGAGTGGTGGTCTTTTTTGTGCGTGTTAAAGTGAGTTGTTAGTGTGTTTATTTTTTCTGTTAAAATTGCAACCTGTACCTTGCTGGAACCGGTGTCTTTTTCGTGTACTGCAAATTTTTTAATAACCGCTGTTTTATTTTCTTTACTCATCATATGATATTCATTTCCATCATTCATTATTTTAAGGTCAAAAATATACATAAAGTGATGATGACAACTACTTTTTACAGTGTTTTTCTGCCGATAATGTATTTATACAGTAGCATGGTTGTCTGGTGTAATATTATTGCAAAAAAGGTTCAAACGTTTCGCGTACATGGTAAAATATAAATAATTTTATCGTTGCCAGGATGGCAATTAACATTGCAATGTTATTTAAAGGTGCAGGATATGAATTTTAAAAATATAAAAATTGGAAACAGATTAACAATTGGTTTTGGTTCTATCATTGCATTATTATCAATCACGATTTTTGCAGCAGTGGTTTTTTTAAACCAGTTAAGATCAAATGTTGAACAAACCGCCAACGAGAGTCTCCCTTTTAGTTTGCTTGCCAATAAAATGCTTTTAAATGTAGTGCAGGTGCAGCAATTTTTAACAGATGTTTCGGCAACTCACGATGAAGCAGGTTTAAACGAGGCTAAAAAAAATGCGGATGAGTTTGCTGACGGAATTAAAAAATTTCAAGAGATGTTTAGAAAAGAAAATAACAAAGAATCTTTGGAAAAAATAAATGATCTTGAATGGGCGTTTAATGAATTTTATGAGACAGGTAAACGAATGGCCCATACCTACGTTAAATCAGGTATTGCGGCAGGAAACGTCGTAATGGAAGAATTTGATGGCGATTCGATGGTACTTGGCGAAAAAATTCGTGAACTTAGAAATTCGCAGACAGATGAAATTATAGCAAATTCTGGTCATAACGTAGAGCTTGTTAAAAAAATACTTTATTCATTGATATTTAGCGCGATTGCTTTGCTGGTTGTCAGTATTGTAATTTCTTTTTCTATAACAAGAAGTATTGTGAAGCCAATATTAAAAGTGTTAAACATTACCAACAAAATCAGTGAGGGTGATTTAACCGAAAAAATTATTGTAGACTCAACAGACGAAACAGGGCAGATGCTTCTGGGGATGCAAAAAATGAGTGCTAAACTCAATAGCATCATGCGTGAGGTTATTAAATCAATTGAAGTCTTAACAACGAATTCAAACGATCTCAGCATGACCGCTCAAACGTTGAGTCAGGAAGCTGTAGAACAATCTGCTAATCTTGAAGAAGTTACCGCATCCATTGAAGAAATTACTTCATCGATTCATCACACTACGGATGATGCAAATACCACTAAAAATATGGCGGTGAAAACTTCTGAGCAAGCTACTGTCGGCGGTAATGCAATGATTGAAACCATCGCTGCCATGAAAAGCATAACCGAAAAAATAACTGTAATTGAAGAAATTGCCTATCAGACAAATTTGTTAGCTCTAAATGCCGCCATTGAAGCTGCGCGTGCGGGAGACCAGGGAAAAGGTTTTGCCGTTGTCGCCATGGAAGTTCGAAAACTTGCCGAGCGTTCGCAAACTGCTGCCAGAGAAATCAACGAATTAGCCGCAAGTACCGGCGAAATTACGGAAAAAACAGGGCAGATCATTGCTGAAATGATTCCCGGTATTAAAGAAACCGGCGGATTGGTGACCGGTATTTCAGACTCTGCAAATGAACAGTTAGGCAGCATAAATCAAATTGAAAAGAGCGTATCAATGCTTGATTCACTGGTTCAGTCGCATGCTTCTTCATCAGAAGAGCTTGCCGCCTCGGCTGAAGAAACCAGCGCTGAAGCCAATGCCCTGCGCGAGCAGATATCGTATTTTACCATTGCAGATGAGTGATCTTTATATTTTTTCAGACCACTTTGGATCATTTTGTCAGGGTAAGGGGCTGCCTAAAAAGTCTCACCGCAAAGGCGCGAAGAGCGCAAAGTAAATAAATAAAGGAATTTTTCTTATCATTTTCTTTAATTCCTTTGCGTTCTTTGCGTCATCGCGGTTCAAATTTTGACTTATTAGACAACCCCATTGCCTGTTTTTTATAAAATTTATTTAATTGTCTAATAAATCAAAAAAACTTGTATTCAGGTAGATTAATTCATATATTATTAGATGTGTCAGAAGATTTTCTTAATTTATACACTAAAAAAGAAGCCTTTGTAAAAGGCGCTTATCTTGAAAAACCAGAAAAGTTTGATACATTATTGCTTATTGACGAAAGAACTTCTATTAAAAATGCAAAAAATGGTATTTTAATTACGTTTCATGAGCTTGTCAATAAACTAACTGGACGTTATTCTGAATCCAGTATTCGTAAAGCGCTCATTGAACTCAAATTAGATAACTTAATTGTGGTTATACCTTTTATTGTATACAATGAATTAAGTCGAAAGTTAATTCCCCGATATTTTATTATTTGTCGTCCAGAAAAAAAATCATATGATATCATTGATGTGTATTATGAACTGGTCGGAAAGTGCGTTGAAGAAATTAGTTCATATGCCAATAGCCTTGAATTTAATCGGGATGCATTTTGGAAGGATCTTGAAAGCAGTATGCTCGAAGATGAACACTCTGAAGTGTTTTATCCTGAAATATATTTTTCTATTGATTTACTCTTTGAAATGAGTGATTTTGAAATGAACATTGAGAAACGAACTCTTAATCAGTTTAAACTAGACTTAATGAAAGCGCTTGTTTTAAAACGTAAAGCAATTGAACTTTTTAATCAGCATATATTCTTGTTATCGAATGTGAATTTAGAAGAAACATCTAGAACGTTAAGCGCTTTTTTTTACAATAGAATTTTACCGCAATATGAAACAGTTCCAGTCGTAGAACGCGAACTTGATGTGATAAGACTTAAAGAAGAAATTTTTAAAATTGAATATGATAACAAACAGCTTTCAAGATTTACCGCTGATAAAGCATATTCTGTTCAAAGATATTTTGAAGAAGAAAAATATAAAAATCAAAGTTGCTACCCTGCCAGAATTGTGTTTAAGTTAATTCATGAGCTTGAAAAATTTGTCAATGAAAACATGGAGAAAAAAAATATCGAATATATTTATACCATGTATGAGGAATTAAAAAATAAAATATGCAATCGTCTGGAAGAACCTTCTCAATCGATGTATTTTTTTACGGAAGCAGAACTTGAGCAATATCCATTTGATTCAATTGAAAAAGTTAAAAGCGAAAGATCAATCGTAAGCACCACCTGGGAAAGACGCGGTGGAACGGTTCATGTATTTATGGAGATGACTTTTAAAAACTTCAACTCTTCTCTGGAAATGTTAAAAAATCTGCCGCAGAATGAATTTTGGAAAATTCTTGCTTTTAGAAAACTTTTGCAGGATTCTCAAAAAATAAAACCCGACATAAATCCATTTAACAATCCTCTTTTTCACAAAAACTATTCTATATTATTAAATATTGCTTATCAGGCAATCATTCCTTTTTACTATAATTTTTTTCTATGGATTCGAATTGGTTTTGTTCAGGATATGGTTTACAATGCTATAAAAAGGTTTGTGGTAGACAGGCAAAAGTTGCTGGAGAGAGAAAATCAAGAGCAACGAAAAATAAGCAAACAAGCGAAATTAAATCAGGCGACTTTAAAGAAAAAGTATTTAAAACGGATATTGATCAGGAATCGAATACTTGAAGAACTTGATTTTTTTTATTTTAAACAAAATTTAATTCCTTCTATAAGCGATGTAAGGGAGAGGTTTCCTGATATCAAGGAGCAGCAGTTTTTAGATATCATTGAAGAATTTAATTTTTTGACAATTCCAATCGACTCTTTTTCTCAAACATGGCAAAAAATTCTGTACTATCCGAAATCTATCACTTGGGCTTATAGCCTGGAAAAAACAAAAAGTAATGCCGAACTCTGGTTAAGTCTTGTTGCTGAATCTTCAAAGCAGGACAATGAAGAATATATTACTCTGGCAAAAAGATTTCATGCTCTCAATATGAAACTTCAGTTGATTTAAGTCGTTGCCTTAAAACAAGTAAAAATTTTAGAAAATAAATTTTTTTATTTTTTTATTGGTCCAATGTATTTTAACCGGTAGACGATATTTCTTATCGTTTTAAATTCATGATTTTTATATCTTCTAATGTAATGAGACCTTCTTTAACGACTTCACTCAGATATGACAGTAAATGTTCCAGATTTTCTTTTTGATCAATGATTTCAATTATAACCGGCAGATTATGAGACATATCCAGTATTTTAGATGAATGAATTAAGTTATGAGCCCCAAAACCTGCAATACCGCGTATTACTGTGGCCCCTGTTAAGTTTAATTTGCGCGCTTTTAAGACAATATTTTCATATAATGGAAAACCGTCTAGTTTATCTGATTCATCGACAAAAACTCGTAAAAGTGAAGCTTCCTTGAATGTATTCATACTTACCTCATGACAAATTTAAAAATAATTCTAATAAACATGATACCTGCAAATGCAAACAACACTCCAGCTGCATTGCTTGTTAACAGATTTATTAAAAAATACCGGTATTCACCATCACGTAACAAGTTGGTGTTTTCAAGAGCAAATGTTGAAAAGGTTGTAAACCCTCCAAGAAAACCTGTTGTAAGTAATATACGAACTTCTGAGGGTACAATGTAGCGCTCAAACAGCTCATAACAAAAACCTATAATAAATGATCCTATCAGGTTAACGGTGAGAGTCCCCATTGGAAAAAATGAATTTACGGATTTTGTTACATAGGTAGACAGTAAAAAACGACATAGCGAACCAAGCCCGCCTCCGAGAAAAACGATAAGATAGTTTATCATCAAAGTATACTGCTTAATATCTTTAGGTACATATGGCATTGCATAAAAGTATATTTTTTATGCCGGATTGTTATGTAAAATACTATTTTTTTATTCAATTATGTCTCAATTGGGTCGATGGTTTATTTATCATATTTAAAGAAACAGTAATCGAATCTGCATGGAAACGATTATTTTGAGAGGGATAAATTGGTGGCCAGAAGCAATAAAATTGTCAAAGAATTTAAAGATTACCTGGAAATAGAAAAAGGGCTTTCACAAAACAGTATATTTTCTTATCTCTCTGATATTAAAAAACTGGACAGGTTTTTGTTGAAAGACAATAAAGATTTTATTTCAATAGGTAGAAATGATATTTATGAATTTTTACGAGAAGAAACTGTAAAAAAAGTAAGTAATCGAACAAAAGCGAGAGTTATAGCATCGTTAAGACAATTTTACAATTATCTTGAAATTCAAAAATTTATCATGGATAATCCGATGGATAAAGTGGAGAGTCCTAAAATTGAAAGACATTTGCCCGATTTTCTAACGCAGGATGAAGTAAAAAAATTATTCACGGTTTTTAATAAATCCAATGATCTGGAATTAAGAGATATGACGATGTTTGAAATTTTATACTCGGCGGGTTTGAGAATTTCTGAGGCGTGTAATTTAAAAATCACAGACCTGGATTTGGATAATATGTTGATCAATGTAAAAGGTAAGGGCGGCCGCGAAAGACTTGTGCCTTTTGGTGAAATCGCTGCAGAACTTTTGAACGCATACATTGGTACAATTAGAGATCGTATTATGGGTGAAAGAAATAGCGAGTATGTATTTATTTCAAAAAAAGGCGGTAGCATCAATAGAAAAAGCGCCTGGAGACTTTTAAAGAGATATATTGACAGGGCCGGTATAAAAAAGAACATCACTCCGCATACATTACGACATTCATTTGCTACACATTTATTACAAAATAACGCTGATTTACGTTCTGTTCAGGAGCTGTTGGGCCATATTGATATCTCAACAACACAAATATACACCCATGTTGTTTCAAAAGAGCTGGAAAAGGCGCATAAAATTCATCATCCGCGATCGTAGTTCTAACGATTTAGTGTTGACACTATGTTTCAAATTTAACGTATTGTTGCATTAAATCATTTTAACAGGTGGTTTAATTTTTATAAAATAAATTCCCCGATAGCTCAGTCGGTAGAGCAGGTGACTGTTAATCACCTTGTCCCAGGTTCGAGTCCTGGTCGGGGAGCAAAACACATAGGAGACGAACCGTGGTTAATACCCACGGTTCTTCCAATTTCGCCCGTTCCCGGGGGAAAACTATACTCAATAAACATTTTTCTGTCTG
>Ga0224495_10000089_pt1 | contig 68670 bp, 63 predicted proteins | sample SF_Jul11_sed_USG_FD_168128 | JGI IMG/M metagenome (GOLD analysis project Ga0224495, IMG submission 168128) | Sediment microbial communities from San Francisco Bay, California, United States - SF_Jul11_sed_USGS_4_1 | ecosystem: Environmental > Aquatic > Marine > Sediment | place: USA: California...
TAATATCCGCACTCGCCGAGGGCATGAGTGAACCTGGTTACTATACGGTCCATTGGAATGGTCTTGATGACCAGGGTCGTCAGGTGCCGGCGGGTGTTTACTTTGTGCGGTTGGAGACCCCCGACTCCCGCCAGGTCAAGAAGACCGTTTTACTTAAATAGCCATGGTCTAAGGGTTTGGGTTAGGAGGCTGGATACTATACCCTATCGATGTCCAGCATCCTAGCCCCAACCTAATAACAAAGTTATAGGTTGTTTGTTGTAGCTGCCTGTATTGTTATAGGGCTTGGTCTCTGGTTACAAACCATTAACCCAAAAACCAAGTACCATACCGGTAGCTAAACCTAATAACCAAAAACCATTTTTGACGAAAGGAGTTGCGATGCTCAAATTGCTGGTTCTATTTCTAAGTATGATCGTGACGCTGAGTCCAGCGTACGAAGGTCTTTATGGAGTGGTTGCAGGTGGGACCATTCATGAGTACACACCCGCACCAAGTGGTGATGCAAATGTGCTTTATTTATCTAATGGAATCTCTTTCGATATTCATACAGGCGAGCCAGAACTGCCGGCTGATCTCACGCGTGCGCATTCAGAATACTACATCGTGCACTGCAGTGGACCGGTACATCATCTGTACCGCTCACAGATCGAGGCGACAGGTGCGCGAGTGTACTCCTATATTCCCAACTATGCTTTTCTGGTTAAGATGAACGACGCCGCGAAGAGTGAGGTTGAACGGTTAGGGTTTGTCGATTGGATAGGCATTTACCAGCCTGCATACAAGCTCTCCGGTCAGGAAGAGTTTAACGAGTTGAGGGGCAGTCACGAAGTTACCCTGCTGGTCTATCCGGACGCGGAGTTGGGTGTAGTAATGGACGAGCTGGAATCTCTCGGGGACGGATCGTGGACGTGGCATCAAGCGATTTGTTCGGGATAATAAGATTTGATATTGACCTGTCTCTCGTTCCCAGGATTGCTAACATTGAGACAGTTAACTGGATCGAACCGTGGCACAAAATGGAACCGCACAACGCAAGTGTCCAGTGGGTTGTCCAGACGGCCACTTCCCAGAACCGGCGTATCTGGGATATGGGGATTACCGGTGAGGGGCAACTTCTGAGCATATGTGACAGTGGTGTGCGCACTTCGCATTACGCCTTCCGCAGCACATCCTCGAGCTGGCTCACGACCTGGGGCGATTATCCATCTGACCGCAAGATAGTCGCTTATAAACCAGCAAACTCTTATGGTGCGGGATATGCCGATTTTGGTGATGAACTGTGCAATTACTGCCACGGCAGTCATGTGTCGGGTACTGCTCTCGGAAATGATGATGTAATGGGAAGTCCGAGCACTTATGATGGTGTGGCCATAGACAGCCGGCTGTATTTCTGTGACGGTGGTGGATCTCTAGGCTGCGTCTATATTCCATCCAATCTTTACGAGCTTTTCATCCTTCCATACACCGGTAACGCGGCCGGAAGCGTAAAGATCATGACAAACTCCTGGGGCAATTCGGTTAACGGCCAGTATACATCAGAGGCCATGACCGTCGATTATTTCATGTATTTGTACAAAGATTTTCTGTTGTTCTTCTCAAACGGTAATGACGGACCGTCCGCGATGACTGTCGGCTCGCCGGCAACTGCCAAGAATTGTGTTTCGGTTGGTGGGACGAGAAACGGTGCACAGTGCAGCAGCATCTATTACTTCTCGAGCCGCGGACCGACCCAGGATGGACGGATCAAACCAACTATCCTTACACCCGGACAGACGGTCACGTCAGTCAATGGTGCGGGCGATGTGAATTATACGATAATGGATGGTACGAGCATGGCCTCGCCCAGCGCCGCTGGAAGCGCAGTCCTTGTGCGCCAGTACTTTGTCGATGGATGGTATCCCTCAGGTTCTGTAAACCCCGCTGATTCGCTAATACCGTCTGCGGCACTGCTTAAGGCTATGCTTGTCAACAGCGCGGACCGGAATATGAGCGGTTACACTGTGCCGGACTACAATGTTGGCTGGGGCCGCGTTGACCTTGATAGTGTCCTTCATTTTGGCGGCGACACGAAGGACCTGGCGGTCGTGGACAACCAAACTGGTTTATCGACCGGTCAGTACATCGAATATACATATAATGTAGTATCGAATACTGAACCGTTCCGTGTAGCATTGGTGTGGACCGATTATCCTGGCAGTGGAGGTGCAGGTATCAAGTTGGTCAATAACCTGAATCTGCTGGTTACGGATCCGGGTAATAATCAGTACAAAGGCAATGTATACTCGGGTGGACAGTCGATCACCGGAGGTGATCATGACAGTCTGAATGTTGAGGAATGCGTGCGTGTTGACAACCCAACATCGGGTAATTGGACGATTCGGGTTTCAGCACCGAACTGCCCATATGGTCCACAACCGTTTGCCCTCGTCATCACCGGCGATCTGGTAGGCACGGGCGTGATGGAATCGTCTGTCATAAGCAGGACGAAGAGTATCAGTATCTATCCCTTCGTTTCTTATTCGCATCCATACAGGTTATCTTACTCGTTCGGGGAACAGACTCGGTTACGGGTTCAGATATACGACACGATGGGGCGCATGGTCGACGACGAGGATTATGGGTTGCTGGACGGCTCTGGTGAATTGATGATCGACCTTGATAGATTTGCATCGGGCATCTATTTCATCAGGACGCAGACAGGTGATCTTTCCGGAATGTCCAAGGTCGTCTGGGTGCGGTAAGAATACTGAAAGACTGGGGCGCGGCCATGCCGCGCCCTTCGTTTTAGAACGACAACCGTTGATTTCGTTAGTCTCGTTATTCCTGTTAGTTTCGTTACTCTCGTTAATTTCGTTAGTATCGCTAATCTCGTTAATAGCGTTAATTTCGTCTCTCATCTTCCTAACTTCTCTTATGTTTTCCCGCTATGCTCCATGCCCTATGCATCAGCGCAGCGTGTCTTCAGGAGCGAAGCGACATAACTTCAGCGTATGCATGTCTTCAGGCCGCACAGCGGAAGTGTCTTCTCGTTTTATTTATGTCTGCGGAACAATCTTTTAATGTAGTCTTTTGCTTCGGTCACGCCCATCAGTATGCAGGTTAAGTAACATACAGCCATGGCTGCAGAGCCGCTCACTCCGAGGTTCAGGACCTGCGCCAGGAACGAGATACCGAAAATACCATTGAGTATTCTGTTCAACAGAATGCCTGCAAATCCTCCCACAATTGACGCGATGAGCAGCCGCATGAAGTAGTCTACGAGCGGGGAGAATTCATATTTACCTATTTTCGCGGGAAGCTTGTGCATTAATATCGCGAGATTTACAAATGAAGATATCGTCGTGGCCAGCGGGAATGCGCGGAAACCGATGATACGCATCAACCCCAGGCTGATTATGACATGCAGACCGACTGAAATGAAGCTCGCGTACATCGGTGTTCTTGCGTCGTGGTATGCATAAAATACTGCGGCAACGTTTCTTATGCCGGCAATGAAGGGTACACCGATTATATAGAGAATGAGTGCCTGCGTTGTGGCTTGCGTGTCAAAAGGTGTGAACTGTCCTCTTTCATATATCAATCGTGTTATTGGATGGGCGAGTATTGCTATGATCACTGATGTTGTAACAGTAAGAAAGAAAACGAGCTGGAGAGAATCGAAAAGCGTCGACCGCGCTGCGTCGAATTTCTTCTCAGCCACGTGTTGTGATAAGGTCGGCAGTGCTACAGTGCCTACCGCAACACCGAAGAGACCGAGTGGAAGATGCATGATACGGAATGCATAGTTGAGCCACGTCATGCTTCTTTCTTCGAGAAATGAAATGAGAAAAGTGTCGACGGCTACGTTGATGCGTGATGCAGCAAGCCCGAGCGCAACCGGGACGAAGAGCACGAGAATTTTTCGCAGTGTCGGGTCACGAAAATTAATATATAGTTTGTAGTGAAAACCCTTGGCAAAGAGAACCGGCACCTGTATCAGAAACTGTATCAGCCCGCCGATCAAAATACCGTATGCCATCGCGTATATTGGGTCGGTACCTCGTGTGACAAAATAGGAAAAAGAAAGTAATGGTATGGCTATTGATATGATATTCAGAAACGCAGGTGCCACAGAAGGGGCAAAAAACTCTCGTTCGGTGTTGAGATAACCCATAGCCCAGGCGGCAAGCGCGACAAAGAGAAGAAAAGGAAACATGATGACTGCCAGGCTGGTCGTAAGCGCCTGTTTGTCAGGTACATTCCCGAAGCCGAATGTAATGATCTTAACGAGGTACGGCGCGAAGATAATGCCAAGGAGAACGATGGCGCCTACCGTGATGAGTAGAATATTAAATATGTTGCTGGCAAGCAGGTTTTGCTGCTCTTTGCCCTTTTGTTTCTCGGCCGTTAGAACCGGCACAAAAGCTGCTGAGAGTGCGGTTTCGGCAAAGAGATCCCGTAAGAGATTCGGGATACGGAACGCTGCGACAAAGGCGTCTGTTGACCGTCCAGCGCCGTAGAGATAGGCAAATACCGATTCCCTGATTAACCCAAATACCCGGCTGATAGCCGTGCCGATGGTAAATGCCCTCACACCTTTCGTGATATCGGCCATTTCTTCATTATACAGAATCTGAATTCTATGTCAATGTCAGTATTATTCCTCTGTTTTTCATTGACTTTCAAAGTTATGTGGCTATAATACCGGCAGGAGGCTACTATGAAAGCGAAAGTTGGGATCAATGGCTTTGGCCGTATTGGTCGGTTATTCTTCAGGATCGGGTACAAGAGTGATAAATTTGAGATCGCGGCAATAAACGATATTACCGATGCAAAAACTCTTGCCTACTTACTGAAATACGACTCGGTTCACCGGACTTTTGATGCCGATGTGAAGGCTGGAGACAGTGCACTGGTCGTGAACGGAAAAGAATATAAGGTTTATGCTGAAAAAGACCCATCAAAATTGCCTTGGAAAGAGCTGGGTGTTGATTATGTGCTGGAAGCAACGGGGAAATTCCGTGAATATGGCAAGGCAGAGTTGCATATCAAAGGTGGCGCCAAGCGCGTGATACTTTCAGCGCCAGGTAAAGGCGAGCCAAAGATTCCAGGTTTTGTAATGGGCGTTAATCATGGTTCATATGACCCGAAGAAGCATATGATATTCTCCAATGCTTCATGCACGACAAACTGCTTCGCTCCGATTGTCAAGGTCCTACACGAGAATTTCAAAATCCGCAAGGGTTTGATGACAACGACCCATGCGTACACTAATGACCAGCGGATTCTTGATCTCCCGCATAAGGATCTGCGACGCGCAAGAGCAGCAGCAGTTTCTATGATTCCTACATCTACCGGCGCGGCGAAAGCTATTGTGGAGTTATTCCCTGACCTGAAGGGGAAACTCGATGCCGTCGCGATAAGGGTGCCGATACCGGATGTTTCGGTTGTCGATTTCGTCGCTGAATTAGAACGCGAGACGACCAAGGATGAAGTGAATGGTGCGTTCAAGAAAGCCGCTGATGGTAATTTGAAGGGCATTCTCATGTATTGTGATGAACCGCTCGTTTCGTCGGATTTCATTGGCAATCCATACTCTTCAATATTCGATTCCGAGTTGACACTTGTTATCGGCAACATTGTCAAGGTCTTTGGCTGGTATGATAATGAATACGGGTACTCGGCACGCACGGTTGATCTGTTCGAATATGTCATCGGGAGAGAGTGATGGCAAAATTGTCGGTAGAAGACCTGGAACTTGCTGGCAAGAGAGTCTTCGTGCGGGTGGACTTCAATGTCCCGCTCGACGAGAATTTGAATATTGCAGATGATACAAGGATCAAGGCGGCCTTACCAACGATAAATTACATAATCGATAGGGGCGGTATGCCGATAATTGCCAGTCACTTGGGTCGTCCAAAAGGTAAGGTTGATGCGAAACTCAGTCTTGAGCCCGTAGCCCATCGTCTTGAGATGCTCTTGAACCGCGATGTCCGTTTTGTTAGGGATTGCATCGGCGACGAAGTCAAAAAGCTAGCGGCAGAAATGAGGCCCGGGGATGTTCTCCTGCTCGAGAATCTGAGATTTCACATCGAAGAGACCAAGAATGATGAAGGTTTTGCGTGCGAGCTTGCTTCAGTTGCCGATCTGTACGTAAATGACGCCTTTGGTGCTGCCCACCGCGCTCATGCTTCGGTTGACGGCATCACATATAACTTCAACGAACCGGCGGCAGGTTTGCTCATGGAGAAGGAACTCCAGTATCTCGATGGTGCGCTTCGGGAGCCCAAACGTCCGTTGCTCGCGATCATCGGCGGGGCAAAGGTATCGACAAAGATCGGGGTCATCAAGAATCTCTTGAATACGGTAGACAAACTTGTCATCGGCGGCGGTATGTGTTTTACTTTTTACAGGGCCAAGGGTTATGGTATTGGCAGATCCCTGTGTGAAGAGGAATTCCTGAAAGAGGCAGAAGCCGCATTGAACAACCCGAAGGTGTATTTGCCCGAAGATGTTCTGATTGTCAAGGAAGCCAAGGCAGGTAATCCAACACAGACCGTTGCAGCGAGCGCCATACCGGACGATTTCATGGGAGTCGATATCGGCGCGAAATCCGTTGCTCAGATAATCGATTTCATTAAGGAAGCAAAAACAATCGTCTGGAATGGTCCGATGGGTATCTTTGAGATCAGCGGTTTCGCAAAGGGTACAGAGTTTGTCGCCAAAGCAGTTGCGACCGCTACCAAAGCAGGAGCGGTTTCGATCGTGGGCGGCGGTGATACGATAGCGGCGCTTAAAAAATTCGACCTCGTAAAAGCCGTGAGCCACGCTTCGACCGGGGGTGGAGCCTCTCTGGAATTTCTGGAAGGTAAGAAGCTGCCCGGGATAGAAGCACTGAAGGAGAAATAATGGAACCGATAATTGCCGGTAACTGGAAGATGAACAAAGACCCGGCTGAATCAAGAACTCTTGTGCAGGAAGTGATGAAATCGGTCGGTGATATTAAGAACAGGATCGTCATTGTGATACCGCCTTTCACATCGCTGGCATCGGTTTGTGAGCTGATACGCAACACCAGATTCAAACTCGGCGCACAGAACATGCACTGGGAGCGCAGCGGTGCATACACTGGCGAGATTTCGGGTTTGTTCCTAAAGTCTTTGGGCTGCGAGTATGTCATTCTCGGTCATTCTGAACGTCGGCACATAATGGGTGAATCCGACGAGATGATAAACAAAAAGCTCAAGGTTGCGCTCGAGATCGGCTTGATACCGATATTCTGCATGGGCGAGACGGAGCAGGAGAGGGAATCAGGTGCAACGGAGAACGTGATCCAGAGACAGATCAGTGAAGGCCTTAAGGGTATCGAGAATGAAGCACACAAGATCATATTCGCCTATGAACCGGTATGGGCGATCGGAACTGGGAAAACCGCAACACCCGAGCAGGCAGTCGAAGTTCATAAGTTCATTCGTGGCATGCTCAAAAAACCGAGCACAATTCTCTATGGTGGCAGTGTGAAACCGGATAACATCGACATTTTGATGAAAGAGGATGAGATACAGGGTGTCCTCGTAGGTGGTGCCAGTCTCAAGCCGGAGAGCTTCGCAAGAATCGTCAAATATCAATGAGCTGTGCTTGGATAATCCCAAAGGATCTACTATAAATCCTGACGGCTTTTGACAAAAAGATATTCTATCGCACCAGCACGAATTTTCGTGTAATTGTACCAGATTCATTGTGAAAGGATACAAAATAAATCCCGTTTGGCAGATCGTTATTGTTTAGATCGATAGAGTGATATCCCCCGGAAAAGTTACCCTGGTGGATATTACTGAGTAGTCGGCCACGTATATCATACAGGTCGATTTCTACCCAACCAGGATTCGCCAAAATGAATTCAATGCGTGCCCTGTCTCTGGATATGCTCGGAGTTACACGTAAATGAGCATTCAGAATGCGGCCTTCGTTGTTTTCATTGACGGCAAGGGGCAAGAATGATTTCACTTTACCTCGCTCAGAATACAGCATTTCCTCAACGCCGTGCACCCATATTCCGTATGCCCAGACGTCACCAGTGATATTAACAAGCCGATACGCAACCTCGGTCGCATTCCAGTTTTGCCAGGGGATTTGTGTAGTATTGGTATCTGATAAGGGTTGGGTAATGGTCCAGTTGGTGCCGTTGTCGGAACTGTAAATGCCTCCGATGTGTGCTCCGTTATAATATGTAGTTCCTGCGGATTCTTTATAATAGAACGCTTTGTAGCTTGCCAGAATAGTGGTACTTATTGGATCATATGATAGGTTTGGATTTAGGCTCGGGTAGCAATAGAAGATTGTGTCGGCGATAGCCAGTGAGCAGGTTCCGAGTTGTACGGCATCCCATATTTCCCATGTCCAGTTCCCTGGATTGCCTGTTCCATGTATGATGTACGGTCTACCGCCTGGATACCCTAAATCGGTATAGATCAACCATGGTTCGTTGTTTATAACCAGACAATCGAACTCACCCCACCAGAACTGCGAGCCGGTGTTCACTGGCACACCTGGGACAGGTGTCTCTGGACCCCAGGTGTAGCCACCATTCGTTGATTCCATGTAGTATGGATAGATCGTCGAATCGGTCGCTGTGAAAGCATAGTAATCAAGATAAGCGTATAAGACGTAATCGTCGACACCGCGTGACAGGCAACCACTTGATCCATCCTGAGTGATAAAAGCCATAGGGATGGTGTCAGTCCATGTGTACCCGCCGTCATTCGAAATCCAACAGTAGGCCCATTGATTGCCAAGGAAGCTCCAGGCGGTTGCCGTAAGACTTGTGATATCATCCGGGGCCATCGAAATATCTGGATTCCATGGATACATAACTGGAGACTGACAATTAGGCAGCATTATGGGTATTGAGAATGATGGAGCCGAAGGAACGTTCTCTTCGAACATCGCATTGGCATAAACATTACTGTAGTTATACGTGCACTCGTTCCATATAAATACCAGTCCGCCGATTTGACAGAAATTCGCAGGACCATCCATAGCACCTTGCATCCGGTAGGTAGAACCAAAAGGGCCATATGTACTCCACGTGGTGCCTGATGTGAGTGAATAGGCGATCCTGGGCTCTATCATGTTGTACGGAAAACTTGTTGGTGCGCCATAGAAGACGGCAACTACATTGCCGTGCTCGCAGACGAGGATATTGCTCCCAGGGGCGCGTATTCTGAACATGGGACTTATCTCGTCGATTGGACTACCTTCACGGTAGAAATACATAGACCTTTTTGCTACACTTTCAACGTTCCAGTTTACGTTTTCCGATCCGGAATAAGCCGACGCTATTGTACACAACAGTGCCAGAACTACATATCTTATCATATTTTCCTCCCAAAGGCGTAACGAATGCACAGGAATAGACCGTGCGCTTGCCTTTTAATATCTAAATGTTCTGCAGAAAAGGTGAAATAAGTGTGAAACTAGTTGGGTGCTTCTCTCTTAATGGTGTCAGTGGAGACGTCAAAAATATTGGATGATTACTTCACAATGCTCTCATAATATGCGATGGTCTGGTGTTGTGGTGACGTTTTCAGATCTTTCTTGAGGATCCTCTTGAGTTCATTAAAATCCTTCCTTATTTCATTGCATTTTCCTAGTTTTGCCAGAACTCCCCACAGTTTCTTATGATATGTCTCATCATAAGGATTATGGGCAACAAGCCGGTGGTACCATGTAGCAGATTCGCGATAATTCTTGCGTTGTAGCGCGATATCGGCCATCACCGCGAGACTCTCTTCATACTTTTTATCATAGTAGTTTCGCATTGTTTCGATCCAGTCATCGTACCAGCCTTTGGCATAGCCATTCTGATAAAGATTTATTGCCTTCGCTATATTTCGCTCATCTTCCTTATTGCGGACATCCGATTTGTTCATCAAATCTTCGAATTGTTCGACATCAAGCCGTACGGAAAAATCCGGTGCGAGCTGGTATCGTTTGTTTCTGTATATGACTGGATTATCTTTGTAGGCGATCACCGTGCCTAATGCTTGGCGTATGTGGTGCATTGCTTTGCGCAGATTCCTTGCCCCGCTGCTCGCAGAGGCGCTTTTCCACAGGGCATCGATAAGTACTTCGCGCGATATCATTTTGTGATGGTGCGAACAAATATAGCAGAATAGTCTCAGCGCTTTCGAGGTCTTCCATGCGCAAAATTCGATTTCTTTACCGTCAATTGCTATTCGAGGCGCGCCGAACAGGTAAACTTCAACAAGATGATGGGAAATCTTCCAGCGCTTTAGGACCATTGAGGTGTAGGTCTTTGCCGTTGTCATGAATAAGACAATTGCCCACTGTTCTCCTTCCATAAATTTCGAGAGAGAGTAGTCATATGAATTGTCCTCGCTCAGCCTAACGGCTTGTCTGAGTGCTTTCAGTACTTCACTTTCACGGCCCTTAATATGCATCAGTCTTGCCCACTCCAGCAGGGCAAGAAAGAATTCATGTTTCAAAGCGTACTTTCTCGCAAGTTTGATGGCGCGTGCCAGCAGGTCTTCCGCGTCAAGTAGTTTATTCTGCGCAATACGTAACCTTGCTTCAATGATATGTATCGATACTGCATCTGCGTCATCGCGTGATTTTTTCAACCTCCAGATCTCTGCGATGCTCTGCTCGGCTTCAGTCAGATATTCGAGGTTAGTATAGATACGGCATAGATCCTTGTTCGCAAGGATAAGCATTCTGCCAAGATGGAGGTTTTCAAAAACGTCAACCGCTTTTCGCAGGTACGTTATCGACATGTTCAAATCCCCCAGGTCTTCATGGTATACTGCATAACCGCGCCAGATAATGGCGAGTGAAACCGTGTCATTATACCTTTCGGTTAATTCCGTGCCGAGTTTAAGAATCGCAGCGGATTTGATTTTGTTGCCCAGATCGACACTCAAACGCACTGCATTATAGAATATCGATCCAAATTGGGGAGAGAAGTTAGCCTCTCTTTTTAGCAACTCTACAGCGGTAGCGATCTTCTGGTTAGCGCTATGCAAGTTACCCGATTTTCTTTCGGCCATTGCCCAGTTATTTATGATACTGGCTTCGAGTCCTTTGTTTTCGGGAAATGTACGCACGATTCTTGAAGCTGTTTCAAAAAATTCTATCGCTTCCCGCAGTTTGCGGCCGCCTGCTTTGGAGTATATCAAACCCAGTGAATTGAGCATAGCAGCATTTGACAGGGTGCGTTTTGTCGATGATGTTTTCAATGCGTTGATGAGCCTGCGCTTCGCGGTCTCAAAACGGCCCAGGTTGAAATAGATAGACCCTAAGTCATAATATGCTTGAGCCAAGCTCTTTGAACGCTTGCGTTGTTTTTTCATTAAACGAATTGCCTTTGTTAGGTTGGCGATCGCCTCATTCGGATATCCGTTAGACATTTGAGCATAGCTATAAACCATAAGCAATTCGGGATCGGTATTCAGAGTATTCTTTGGCAACATTTCGATATGCGATGCAACCGTGCTACTTTTGCCGCTATTCGTCATTTCATAGCCAGCTTCACGGATCAATCGGGCGGCTTGGATATGCCTTCCAGCCTCGATGTAGTAGGGTATCGCAAGCCCTGTTTGTCCTTTATTACGGAAATAGTTTGCTGCTCTTAAAAGATTGTTTTTCTTCAACTCCACATCTTGCCATTTTGACAAAAGGAAATCTCGGAATAGATTATGGAATCGGTAATGGCCGTTGGGCATACGTGAAACAAAAGCATTCCTTTTTTCTAAAAAACGCAAAATCTCTCCGGAATTTCGTCGATCGGTGATTTCATTGCAGATATCGTTGTCCAACCATTCAAGGATCGAGACGCTGACCATGAAATCCCGTGCTCCTGGCGGTTCGTGCTCATAGATTTCCTGCGCGAAATAATTGAAGTAGTCTGACCACCATTCACTGGAGTCTTTGCGCTGAGATAATGGCAGGTGTGATTTTAGCCTTTCTCTGAGTTCTTTTCCAGCTGCCTGTATAATCAACTGGAGTGAGGTGATCCAGCCCTCTGAATGTTCTTCGAGTGCAAGCAGTTCTCCTTTTTCTAACGAGATACCATGAATTTTTTTGAATAACTGATCGATTTCATTATGATTAAATGTGAGGTCATTATTTGTCAGTACGACGAGTTCATTGCGCGCCTTAAGATTTGTCAGGGGGAAATTGGGCTGCAGACGCGTAGCGATGATGAGGTGAAGATTCTTTGGAGCATGACGTAGGAGGTAATCCAGAGCCTTGTCGATCTGGTGCGAGGGGTCTATATTGTGGTAATCATCCAGGACGACCAGCGTGTTGCCAGGTACGTGTTCATCAAATTCGTTGATGAATGTGCCGACGATCATATCAATGTGTTCACTGGATGGAGCGAGCGTTCTTAGAAGGGTCTCCATTCGGCGGCCAAAGCCGGAATGAAGTTGCTTGAGACCGGTAGTCAAATAGGAAAAGAAAAGCGCGAGTTCCGAATCGCTGGCTTCAAGGTGGTAGAATACGCAGGGCATATCTGTTTTTTTAATGAATTGAGAAAGTAGAGTTGTCTTGCCATAGCCGGCGCCAGCGTTAATGAGGATCAACTTCTTATCGATGTTGTTTTTTAGCAGTCTGGTAATGCGTTCCCGTTCAACAGTATTGCTCTTAACCTGGGGTGTTTGAAGCTTCGTTTTTAGTATCATAGTATACTTGTTATCCTGATGAAGTAATATATGCCAGTTACCAGATTATGTCAAGTTGATTGAGCTTGCGTCGGGGTATTCAACGCTTTACTGTCCAACGACGCGGTTCCAGTCAATGATTTCCTGTCGATCCTGGACCGTGGAAACGCGGGAAGCAGGCTTCTTGACATGCGCGGTAAAATATATATAATAGAATATGAGAATTATTCCGAATTTTCGGGTGAATAAGGAGGCTTCATGTACGGCATGATAATGTTTTTTCACGTGTTGATCTGCATTCTACTGATTGTCGTGGTGCTGATGCAGCAAACAAAAGGTGCTGGAATTTCGAGCGTATTTGGCGGAGGTGGAGGCACAGAATCCCTGTTCGGAGGAAAGGGTGCAACCCCGTTTTTTGTTCGTTTGACCTCAGGTCTGGCCATAGGCTTCTTTCTCACATCGTTGACCCTTGTGCTGCTTTCACGCCGGCCAAGACCAACCACTGCAGTCGAAAAGGGTATGCAAGAAATGCCAATGCAGCCGGGCACGGGAGTTCCTGAAGAGCAACCGCTCGTTCCCGAAGAAGGCGCAGTATTTCCTCAAGAAGTGCCGGGAGGCGAGTAATGTTTGCGGTAATAAATACTAACGGAGTTCAGTTTGTTGTCACGCGCGGTGAGAGGATCAAGATCCAGGCAAACCTTGGCGAGAAGGGCAAAGAGGTCGAATTCGACAAGGTGATGATGATAAAAGACAACAGCGATACCGTTGTTGGCCGGCCTTTTGTTGAAGGTGCAAAAGTTAAGGGCGTGATTAGAGAATGCGGCCGTCTGCCAAAGATAGTAGTATTCAAATTCATACGAAAGGAAAAGTATCGGCGCAAGCGCGGTCATCATCAGGATTTTTGTGAAGTTGAAATAACGGATATCATTAAGTAGTATAATTCGAGGAGATTAGAATGGCGCATAAGAAAGGTGTTGGTGCATCAAGAAACGGAAGGGATTCTGCTGGTAAGAGACTGGGCGCGAAGAAATTCGATGGACAGATGGTAGAAACCGGAACCATGTTGGTGCGTCAGAGAGGAACCTCAATCCATGCTGGCGTCAATGTTGGCGTTGCCAGCGACTACACTTTGTTCGCCCTTTGTAGCGGTAGGGTCAAATACGGCTACAAAAAGGGTGGTCGCAGGGTTGTTTCGGTAATACCATAACATAGAACGTTACTCCCGTTAATTTCGTTAGTTCGTTAATCCCGTTGATACGACATTGCGAATTTCGAAATGCGAAATTTAAATAAAGACGTCAGTCGCGTTAATATCGTTAGTATCGTTAATTTCGCTTGGTTCGTTATTTCCGTTAATTTCGTTATTTCCGTTATTATTGTTAGTTTCGTTTCGTTGTTCATCTTCTTAACCTCCTACTCTTCTCAGCTTCTGCTTTATTAAGCCTCTCAATTTCTTAACCTCTATTTTTGACAGCATCTCATCTTCTTAACTTCTTATTTATTAATTTCTCAACCTCTTACGTTCTCAAGTTCGAAACGTTCTGGTGCTCCTTGACAATTAACATCTGGCTATTATAATTAACATATGATTATGGATAACCGCAAAGGGATTTTTCATGAACCGACGGAGTGAACTCCAGTTCAGACCCGAACTGAGGCACTATATACTACCCACACTGAAGTATTATTTGAAATTGATAGAACTGCCCAGCCTGGAGATCGAAAACTATATCAGACATGAACTGGAAGCGAACCCTCTGCTCGAAGAAATGTCTCCGGACGCGACGTCCGAATCAGAAGATGGTGAGGGTTCGGGCGATGAGGACAAACCCGAAGACCTGAAAGAAATCGAAGAACTCAATATTGTCGATTTGTTTGCCGATACGCCGAGTACGGTTTACGAAAGTAGTATCGAAGACTACGACCCAATGGATAATGTCCCGTCACAGGGTGAGAAATTGAGTGACTACCTATTGCGGCAGGCGTTTACTGCATTTCAGGATCAGGATCTTGAGATCGCCCGTTCAGTTATCGCGAATATCGAAGATGATGGGTACTTGTCGGCATCATCCGAGGAAATAGCGGGCGAGGGAAATGAGTTGGAGGATGTGCGGCGGATCATAAAAAGAATACAGTGTTTCGATCCGGTCGGCTGTGCATGGCGGGACAAAAAAGAACCGTTGTTCGTACAGCTTCAGGTATTGGGTTGCGGGCCTGACTCCGTAGAATGTATACTCGTACGTGATTACCTGAAAGACATGAGAAGCAATCGCTATGCTGAGATACTTAAGGCCTTGGGTATTAGCGAGGAACGTTTTCTCAAAGCGCGTGAAATGGTTCTCAAACTCGATCCCAAACCTGGTTGGCGGTATTCAAATGTCGCTTCTGGGTACGTGTCCCCTGATTTCATGATACGCTGGCGTGATAACCGCCTCGTTGCTTCTCTCAATGATGATACAGTACCCCGTGTCAGACTGCGCCGCCAGTACGTTGAGGTGTTGAAGAACCCGAAGGGCGTGCCGCGCGAGCAACTTGAGTTCATCAGACAGCGGGCACGCGCTGCTCAGCACGTAATTGTGGCGATAGAGCAACGCAGAAAAACTATGCTCCGGATTCTCGATAACCTTTTGGAGTACCAGCGCGATTTTTTTGAGAAGGGGTATAGTTATTTGAAACCGATAACGATGACCGAATTTGCGCGACAGCTGAGCGTTAATCCATCGACGATTTCACGGGCGCTGGCAAACAAGTATATTGAGTCGCCTCGGGGTATTCACAAGTTGAAATTCTTTTTCAACGCCCCCCTGGGGGATACGGATAAACGTATTATATTCCAGAAAATACAGGAAATAGTGGAAAACGAAGATAAGACGTCGCCGCTGTCAGATACGCAGATTTCCCAGAAGTTGGGGCGACAGGGTATTGTCATATCAAGGCGAACAGTTTCCAAATACCGTGACTTGATGGGTATTCCAACACACCAATACCGCGGCCGCTGAAGCGAAAAACCACAGATTTACAGCCACCAAAAAAAAACCTGCTTACATACTACCATCTACTTGAAATAACGTGAGCCTCACTTATAATTGATCATGACAACGATAGTGTTGCTGTTTCTTTGCGGATGGTTCGACTGGAAGACCCTAAAAACTGATGATTTTACCGTAATCTATAAGGATGACCACTACTGGGAAGCATTGCACACCCTGCAGAATCTTCATTACTATGGTGGTGATGTTCAGGCACTCATCGGCGATGGTCTGAGAAACGTCCCGGTCGTGATCGAAGATGTGGGAGCGGTGAGCAACGGTTTCGCAAATCCGATCTTTCATAACATTCATATTTTCACACACCCCCAAGGTTTTGCATACCGTCCCGAGGGAGTTGAGAGCTGGTATCGTACTGTCGCGGTGCACGAGTATGCTCATATGCTTCATCTTTCAAGAGCGAGGGGTCTTGCAGGTCTGCTGACAAGTATTTTTGGAACGCTCTTTGCTCCTGATCTATATTCTCCTGGTTGGATAACAGAAGGCATTACGGTTTATTGCGAATCTCAGAGCACGCGCTACGAGGGACGGTTGAACGATGGTTTCTTTGATTCCTATATCGGCACTCGGGTTCGTGCTGGAGCTATGCCATCGATCATCGAGGCAACGAATACGCCGCTCGATTTTCCTGGCGGTGTTTACTACCTGTACGGCGGTGAGCTCTTCGATTTCATTGCGCTAAAGTACGGTGAGGATAAGTTCTCCGAATTCTTTGACCTGTACGGGTCGTATTTCTGGGCGCCATTGTCCGGCATCTTTCCGTTCACGGGACTGGATCTGGCCGCCCGTAAGTCATTTGGGAAATCATGGCCTCAGCTTTTCGCTGAATGGCAGCGGTACGAGCAACACCGCTTCCTCCATTGGGAACAGGCAGGCGTACCCGTAACTAACCAGGGCTGGTATGTCTATTCACTTGTGGCGAGAGACAGCATGTTCTACTATGTCAGATACAGACCGGCGAAGGTGGACGGTTTCGAAGCGAGAAACATTATTCAATTGGTTGAATTCAATTGCCGTAACCGCGTTGAGAAGATCGTCACTTCATTGAGGAATACCATTACTACTCCGCTGAAATTATATGGTAATAAATTGTACTACACAACACCGCAATTCATGAGTGGATACGCGAACGTTTACTATCTTGGCTACGGTGTTGTGGCAAACCTGCATGAGTACGACTTGAATACCGGCGAGGACCGTATTCTTCTTACCGACGATATTAGAAGTTTCTGTGTTCTTCGGGGTGGTCGTATCCTGTACAGCCGTGACCGGGTTCACGGTTTCGGATCTGAGATCCGCGTGTATGACGGGAATGAGAACTCATGTTTGCTCGAAACCGATATGCTCGTCGGCGAGATGGATGCGACTCGTGCACACACCGCTGTGGTGGCGCGTCATGACTATGAAAACTGGAACATCTATCTGCTTGACTTCGAAGCCGGCGATTTTGTACCGGTGGTTACCACCCCCTGGATAGAAGGTAGTATCACCTTGATTGGCGATTCGTTGTTGTTTACTGCGAACTATGACGAGAGTCACGGAATATACATGTGCGATCTGACGGATGGTATTCTGTACCGACTCACGAATGGCGGATATGCTGATCACGGTGTGCTCATCGATAAGGGTCTGTATTTCCTTGGCTTGTCCGAACAAGGCTTTGATATCTACACATCCGGCTTTGAGCCGGTGAAATATGAACGGGTTGAAGACGAGCCTTCGCCGAAACCGGATTTTGATGATACTCCATTGTTGATCAGGCCTGGCGGTTATGGCGATGTCGCGAAGACCCTCATACCTTCAGTTCGCATACCCTTTATTCTTCCGACGGAGGATGATCTCAGCGAGTGGGCATACGGTTTGCTATTTCTCGGCGGAGATGCTACCGACGAAAATATCTATGGCGGTTTCATTGCGCTGGACCCCGGAGAACAGGATATGTTCTTCAATTTTCTGTGGCAGTCAAGATTTTTTTCTCCGTTGGATGTTTTTCTATTCTATGATTACAGAAATGCTTTGGAGTACACTGTCGCTTACCCGGCATACCTGGATCTCGAATACGGAATTTCGAGCCTGAATTTATTTATCGACGGCCGTGTCTTTGACGGCGCTACACGCCTGGAATTCGCACCGGGATTTGCAGCAACGATGCATTACCCGTACACATCGCTGTCGGTTCGTATGTCCTTTCCTTTTGAGAGACAGGCATGGGGTTCGGAGATCAACCGCGGGGGTCAGCGTCTGCAGGTGGGCTTGCGACAGTTCATGTTTGGCGGTGAGTTGAGGTTTCATTCAGATGCTTATGTGGATCGACATAATCCCGACATCGCCGCATTCTACTTACGTGGCTATGATCAGATCGAAAGCCCGCGGGCGTTGGTAATGACTATGGAATATGGGCACCGGCTGCTCAAGTTGCGAGGCGGTCTTTGGAATCCGAACATTTACTTTGAAGACCTGTTCTGGGCGGTTTTCACGGATTTTGCCTGGACCGATAATGGCACAACATACTATTCAGCCGGGACAGAGCTAAGGCTCGAGACAAAAACCGGTTTCGGTTTTCTGCAGGTCGTACCGAGATTTGGCATCGCGATGACCAAGGCCGAGGAATTCAAGGTATTCTTCGCAATATCCCCAAAATTGCCGTTTTAACGGGGCAAATCCGCCTTGACTTTTGCGCGTGTGCGTATATAATTAAGTGTAGAAATACATGATACTCAAACGGGTAAGATACCAGGGGTTTCGCAACTTGGTTGATGCGGAGATTGATTTCTCTGATGACTTCAACTACATAATCGGTGACAATGGCGCGGGCAAGACGAACCTGCTTGAAGCCATTTACTATGCATGTAATGCATCATCATTCAGGGAAAAAGAGGACCGCAGCCTGATACGTTTTGGTGCGGAATTCCTGAGGGTTGAGGCTGATGCCGGCAACGGTCGTAGGGCTGCAGTCTATCTTGACGCTGCAAGAAAGAAGATCGTGCTGGACGGCAATAATGTGCCGAGGATCAGCGATTTCATCGGTTGGCTCGGAGTCACGATCATGTCGATCGATGATATATGGATTGTACGCGGTGCACCGGCGAGACGGCGCTATTTCTTGGATTGGACGATTGCGAAAATATCTCCGGCCTACGTTGCTGCCCTCGTTGAATATCGTAAGATCGTGCGACAGAGAAATCGATTTCTCCAATCGCTCAGCGAGAATGGCAGCAGGAAGCTTTTTGAAGTTTTTGATGAACAGCTGATCAACAGTGGAAACGAAATATACCGGCGGCGTGCGGCAAAGCTGCCTGAACTGCGGCAGATATTCGCCGACTTCGGCTCGAATTTCAATTTGCGGAAGCTAGAGATGGACTATCAGACTGAATGTTCTGACATGGAATTGAACGAACAAGTACTGAAGCGCGTGCGTCCAATGGAGATTGCCCGTGGGCAAACTGTGGTTGGACCGCACCGTGATGATCTGTTGTTTTCACTGAACGGTCATTCGATGCAGCACTACGCATCAGAAGGTGAGGAGCGCGCGGCGTCTATTTCGCTCAAGTTGGCCGAGGCAGAGATGTTGTACCGTGCACGGGGCGAGAGGCCTATTCTTCTGCTGGATGAGGTTAGCGCCGAACTCGATGCCATGAAGCGCGATATTCTGTTGGGGTTGTTGCAGGGGCAGGTCCTTTATGCCAGTACGCGGGCGCCTGAACCCGATCCTGTCTCCGGACGGCAGTGTCGAATGTTCCGTATCGAGAGAGGTGAAATTGAAATTTCCTGAGCGCATTAGCCGAATAGTGCCGAGGGTACTGCGGGGCATGGATATAAATGGGAAGCTGAAGAACTGGCAGGTGGTGGAGAAATGGGAGAAAATTGTTGGCAGTAATATTGCACGACATGCAAAGGCAGTGAGCGTCGACTCGGAGAATCTTTTCGTAATGGTTGATAATCCGGCCTGGCAGAGTCAGCTGTTCTTGATGAAAGCGGATATTTTGAAGAAAATAAAAAAGTACGATGTTAAGATAAAAGATATAAAATTCAGGATGTCGAATGGCCACATGGGAAGGAGATTACATGGCAAAGACAAGTAAGCGTGGCAATGTTCGTGATAAGATTGATGAGAAGAATAGACATTCGCGGGAATATGATGCTTCGAAAATCCAGGTGCTCAAAGGTTTGGAGGCGGTGCGCAGAAGACCGGCCATGTACATTGGTGATATCGGTTTGCGTGGCTTGCATCACTTGGTATTTGAGGTGGTAGACAACGGTATCGATGAAGCACTTGCCGGATTCTGTGATCACATCAGGGTGAAGGTCGACAAGGATTTAGTTGAAGTTGAAGACAATGGCCGCGGAATACCTACGGACATGCACCCGGTTCAGAAGAAATCAGCGCTCGAGGTAGTAATGACGATGCTCCATGCCGGGGGTAAATTCGATGACAAGGTTTATAGTATCAGTGGCGGACTCCATGGCGTGGGCGTTTCAGCCGTGAACGCACTGTGTGAGTTCCTGGAAGTCGAGGTCTACCGTAATGCTAAGGTTTATCGTCAGAGCTACAAATACGGGGAACCGAAGGCTGCGGTCAAGGTGACCGGCAAGACAGGCAAGACCGGTACAAAGATAAGATTCAGACCCGATAAGGAAATTTTTAAGAAGATCGAGTTCAAGAAAGCGATAGTAACTCAGCGACTCAGGGAACTGGCTTTTTTGAACAAAGGATTGAAGATCGATTTTGAAGATGTGGAGACCAAGACCAAGGAACGATATTTGTCCCGCGGCGGCGTTCAGGATCTGGTCAAATATCTTGATTCGGGGCGCAACAGATTGCATAAACCCATCTATTTTGCGGACACAAAAGACGATATCCACATCGAGGTGGCGCTGGAATACAATGATTCGTATCTTGAGAACATCTTCACTTTTGCCAATACAATAAATACACATGAAGGTGGCACGCACTTGATCGGTTTCAAGTCAGCCCTGACCAGGACCCTTAATGATTATGCACGGCGTCATAACCAGCTCAAAGACAACCTGTCCTTGGCCGGTGAGGATACACGCGAGGGATTGACTGCGGTCGTTTCTATAAAGATCAAGAACCCTCAGTTTGAGGGTCAAACAAAGACGAAACTTGGTAATGCTGAAGCTAAGGGTGCTGTGGAGTCGCTGGTGAACGAGAGATTGTCGGCGCTGCTTGAGGAGACACCGCGGTTCGCAAATGTAGTGATGGGTAAGGTAGTTGCAGCAGCACGATCCAGGGAAGCAGCGCGTAAAGCGCGTGAATTGACGCGGCGCAAGTCACTCATCGATAGTGAGAGCCTGCCAGGCAAACTGGCAGATTGCTCATCGACCGACCCTGATGAATGCGAGATATTCGTCGTTGAGGGTGATTCAGCGGGCGGCAGCGCTAAACAGGGCAGGGATCGAAGATTCCAGGCAATTTTGCCTCTCCGGGGGAAAATTTTGAATGTCGAAAAAAGCGGTTTGAATAAGATACTCAGCAATAACGAGATAAGAACTTTGATATCAGCGATCGGTTGTGGCGTGGGTGAGGACGATTTCGATATTTCGAAAGTACGCTACAAGAAAGTTGTGATCATGACCGATGCCGATGTTGACGGTGCACATATTCGTACACTGCTCCTCACTTTTTTCTTTAGATTCATGAAGGATTTGATCGATGGTGGCATTATTTATATTGCGCAGCCACCTCTGTACCGCATACGGCATGATAAGACGCATGATTACATGTATTCTGACGAAGAATTGCAGAAGTTCTTGAAGAAGTTTGGCGAGAAGAAATACGACATACAGCGCTACAAGGGTCTTGGTGAGATGAATCCGGATCAGCTGTGGCAGACGACGATGGACCCAGAGAAGAGGGTGCTTAAGAAGGTGACCATGGAGGATGCGGCCGAAGCCGACCGTCTTTTCTCGATCCTGATGGGCGGTGAAGTAGAGCCGCGCCGGAAATTCATCGAAGAAAATGCCCGTTACGTGGAAAATCTGGACGTGTAAGGAGGACAGATGGATCGCATTAAACTGCTCAAAGAATTGAGTGAAGCATTTGGCATTTCGGGTTATGAAGATGATGTTGTCGATATTCTTAAGAAACTTTTTGGCGGGCGTGTTTCGATCAGCCGTGACCGTATCGGCAGTGTCATTGCACGGAAGGATGGAACAAGCGAGCGACCGAAGATCATGTTCTCGGCCCACATGGACGAGATTGGCTTCATGGTCAAAGATATCACCAAAGAAGGTTTCCTAAAATTCCTTCCGATAGGTGGATGGTGGGCTGGTAACATACCGGGACTCAAGGTGCATATCAGAACGAGAAAAGGAAAACTGGTACCAGGTGTTGTGGGGCTTAAGCCAATTCATGAACTGACCGAAGAGGAAAGGAAGAAACTGCCGGAAATCAAGGATATGTATATAGATGTCGGGGCGACGAAGGATTTTGATGCCAAGGTGAAATTAGGGATCCGTCCTGGCGATCCAATCGTGCCCGCTGGTGGCTTTGTGCAAATGGCAAACAAGGATCTGCTTCTCGGCAAGGCATGGGATGACCGAGTTGGATGTGCGTTGTTGGTGAGTCTGCTCGACAATCTACAGGCCAAGAAGCACCCTAATACGGTCTACCTGGTGGGTTCGGTTCAAGAGGAGGTCGGTCTGCGTGGTGCGCGGACTTCGGCTTTTGCGATTGAACCGGATATCGGCTTTGCACTCGATGTGAGTATATGCCGGGATACGCCCGGGAACGATAGTGATGTTACCGAGAGATTGGGAGGTGGTGTCGGTATCTTGATATATGATTCGACCATGATACCGCATGTAAGATTACGTGATTATGTATGTGATCTTGCTGAAGCCAACAAGATACCTTATCATCTTGCTTCCATCAGGGGCGGTTATGACACAGGCACGATTCATCTAACAAAACACGGTGTGCCATGTTTGGCTTTGGGGGTTCCTACGCGTTACGTTCATTCGGATGCGAGTGTAATATCCCTCGAAGATTATGAAAATATTTTGAAGTTGATAACATTGATTGTAGAGAATTTCAATGAGGATGTACTACAGAAAATCATTGAATAAGGGGGCGGAATGACTAAGAGAATAATCAAACCTGGGGCAATCTACGATATTTGGACAACAACAAAAGATTGCCTCGAGATCCTCGCTGATCCCCACTGGGCAAGATTTCTCTTGCTCTCAATTGGCTATCACCGCTATATGTTGAATTACCGCATCTATTCTTACTTGATATTGCCGGACTCCTTTTATCTGATAATACAACCGAGTAAGATGTTTTCGATGTCGAAGATTATGAAATTGATAAAGGGTAATTTCGCGCGTAAGTACAATGAATACAAGAAGCGCGAGGGAACTGTATGGAGTCAGAGTTTTGACGCGGAGATAGTCGAAAGTGTGGAGGACTTGAAAGAACGTTTAGAACACATTCACTCTTTACCTGTCATCAGAGGCTTGGTCAAGGAACCTGGGTATTACGAATTCTCGAGCTACAACAATTATCATAAGGCGCGTAGAACGAACGTACAGCTTGTTATCGATCAGTTGCCTGAAGGGTCTGGTTAAGGATAAAAAACAGCAGTAGTACTACACAGGTCTGGGATAGATTCTGGTCTGGTAAACACCCGGACACTATATACCCACCCGTTACAAATATCGTCGAAGAATTAGAGGCAGTATCACACATAAGAGACAAAAGGATTCTTGAGGTTGGCGCCGGCACTGGCCGTGATGGTCTCAGGATGCGGGAACTGGGAGCGGATGTATATTTACTGGATTATTCGAAGGAGAGTCTGCGCATCATTCGTCTCCTGTCAACGAATGACCCGGTGAAGATGATTCTTGGTGATGCCAGAAATTGTCCTTTCGAGGATGGAACTTTCGATGTCGTATTCCATCAAGGTCTGCTGGAGCATTTTCCTTCACCCTGGCATTTGTTGAATGAGAATGCCAGGATATTGAAGAGAGGCGGATTATTGATCATCGACGTGCCCCAGACATTTCATTTCTATACCTTGATGAAACATTTGCTAATGATTCTGGGATTGTGGTTTGGCGGTTGGGAACGGCAGTTCACTCCAGGCTCCCTGGCCGGAATGCTCAAAAGACTTGGATTTGCACCGGTTCATGTTTATGGTGATTGGTCAAGACCCGGCGTCGTATACAAGATCATAAGACAGTTGTTCATGAAAGTCGGGATTGCGTTGCCGATGTACCCAAAGTTCTTTGGTGCGATCACAACATGGTGGAACGAGCTCCAGTCCAAATTGAGGAGAAAACGGCTATTCCTCTACACTGTTCTCTCAATTGGTGTTATCGCCCGGAAGATATAGATCTACTTAGGCAAATTCGTGAAGTGCGGTGTGCCGTCTTCAGTTATAGAGAAGTAGACTGGGTTTTTCTTGCATCCGCGCCCGTACCTGGAGAGTATATAGTCGACATACTCTAGGGTAGCGGGAATTTGTGGCACCCTCTTGAGTCTGCGCACCAGCCCAGGTCCAGCGTGGTATGCAGCGAGGGCCAGTTCAAGATCTTCCCCGAAAAGACCGAGCAGATGGCTGAGATATTTAACTCCGCCTTTTATGTTCTCACGGGGATTGTAGGGATCTTTGACTCCCAGTCCGCGGGCCGTTTCCGGCATCAGTTGCATTAGGCCGATTGCGCCACTGCGCGAAACCGCACGTGGATTGAATTCGGATTCTTTGCGGATCACTATCTTTATCAATTCTGGGTCTACATCATACAGCTGACAGTAGTGTTTGATAATATGATCATACTCCTCGCAGACAAACTCTCGGTGTGGTACACTTCCCTGATCGACGGAAGGGATGTTCGTAAACAGAACATTTCCAGTTCTTGTCGTTGAGATTATCTGTCCGAGCAAAAGTAGTATTATCATTGGCAAATATTACACAAGATTCATATTTTGTCAAGAGTTTTTTGACGCTACACGCTACAAAAGGAACGTTACTACCGTTGGTTTCGTTATTCCCGTTAATACCGCTATTCCCGTTCATAACGATAACGAAAGATTACCGTTCGAGTGAAGTCGAGAACCGTAACGAACCCGTATCGTCTGGCGTCAAACGGTTGCGAAAAGCGATACGTTTTCGAAAGACGGTTTCTGTTTTGTGCCGTAAGACGTAGCGGCTTAACGAAACGGGCATCGTAATCCTTGAAAGTAACCGAGTAATTTGTTATTGATATTTCGCAATTCGCAATTTACACAGGACGTTAGGTCCGTTAGTCTCGTTACTCCCGTTACTATCGTTCCCTTTCTCATCTTCATAAGGTCTCATGTTCTGTTGTGCAGAGTTCTCATCTTCTTACCCTCTTAACTTCTGATCTTCTGGTTTAGTTTGTCTCTTGTCTTTTCAATTTCTGGCGCGTCAAGCCTTATCAGTTCTATCCTTCTCCGCTTCTCAACGTCTAATCTTCTGAACTTCTTATTGCCTTAATTTCTGATGTATTATGTTTTCAGTCCCGTGACCTCAAATATTTCTACGGGGCGGCTGATGTTCTTGAGTTCAACAGGCGGGAGTTGCTTTGCTTCAATGAATTCTTTTGTACAAGCATATGTCGACCGGCTGATGATTATCTGGCCCTTCTTTGCCACGTTTTCCAGGCGGGATGCAAGGTTTACTGCAGTGCCGACGACCGTATACTCCATGCGCTTGATACTGCCGATATTGCCTGCGATAACCTCGCCGGTATGGATGCCGATACCGATCTCGAATACTTCCAGCATCGATGCGTCGATTTTGTTACGCCATCGCTCTCTGAGTTGCTGGACGCGTTTCTTCATGCCCAGGGCTGCTTTTATGGCGCGCAGGGCATCGTCCGGATGCGCGACAGGCGCGCCAAAAATGGCCATCACGCAGTCGCCTATGTACTTGTCCAGCGTGCCTTCGTGGGTAAAGACTTCTTCAGACATGCTGCTGAGAAAGTCATTTAGGATTTCCACAGAGGTGATGGTGGGAATTCTCTCGGTCAGCGAGGTGAATCCCCGGATATCGCTGAAGAGAATCGTCGCAGTGCGGTTCTCACCACCCAGAGATACTGCTCTCTTGTCTGACATGATCTCGCTGACGACGCCGGGCGAAAAGAAACGCTGAAGACGCTCGCGTATCCTTTCTTCCTCCTTAACCTTTTCGTACAACTGGGCGTTTTCTATCGCAATTGCCGCCTGATTGGCAAAAGAGGACATGAAATCGATGTCATCACGGTCGAATTTCTTATGGGCAACCGGGTTGTCGAGGTAGATTATGCCGATCCTTTCGTTTTCTTTTGAGATCAATGGCACGCAGACGACCGAGCCGATCGCGTAGCTAATGACACTATCCTGAGTCATGAACCTTTCATCCTTTGTTGCATCCTCGGTGTTGATCGGTTTGCCTGTCTTGAATGCTTGCCATGCAATGCTCTGGCTGATCTCGTGCGTTTTGTCCGGGTCGAGAACACCGCCCATGTTTCTTGCTACCTTAACCTTCAGTATATTGGAAGGTTTGTCATGGAGCATGATGAAACCCCGTCGCGCCTGCAATATTTTGATGGCGAGATCCATGAGTAGGTTGAGTAGTACGTTGAGATCGAAAACAAAATTTATTATTTTACCGACTTCGCAGAGAGTCGAGGCTATTTCCTTGATCTTCTCTACCTCGGTCAGATTTTCCTCGTATTGCCTGAAATGGCTTTCTATCTCGCTGAGCGATTTGAGAATTGTATCTGTGCTTGCCCCCTCACGAATTGCGTTTCTTATTGAATCGATCTTTGCTGGAATGTCGATCTTGGCGCCGATGAGGCGTGCTGGTTTTCTGGGACTCGGTATCTGGTCTAATTTATTCTCGTCGACAAAGGTAACGACCGTGTTACCAAGTTGGATTTCATCACCATAATCCAATCTTGTCTCGGTTACACGAGCACCATTTACAAATGTTCCGTACCGGCTGTGCTCGTCACGTATGTAGTAGAATATCCCTCTTCTTTCAACGGCGGCATGTGTACGCGACACGTAAATATCGTCGAGTACAATGTCGTTATCCGCGCGGCGTCCGAGGGTGATGCGCGGTTTCTCGAGTTTGACTACTCTTGTATCATCTTCTGCTTTATGGACAAAGAATGTCGCCATACGCTACATACTACTTGTCAGCAGAAGAATCATGGTGTGACATATACGTCGTCGAAGTTAGCCTTGGCTTCTTCGGCGGGGTCGTCGGACTTCAGCCAAAGTCCGGAAATTCCGTCAAGCAAAGGAGAGGATGCGTCATCTAAATTGAACAGTTCAGCATAATCCAGATATACTTCAATATTGTTACCGTGTAGGTGAGCAGCGACAAAATACCAGGTATCCGCCGCAAAATTCATGGTATCGGCGATCGCCATCGGGAGGGGGCTGCCGTCGCGGATTTTCACAACGGATATCGAACTGGTGGTGAACTGCACCAGGTAGTAGTTGTTCGCATCCTGGTACCTTAATACAAGGCCGACCCTCCATGCCCAGCCCGACGAGCCCAGTATCTTGATGTTGGCACCAAACCAGAAATCATCGAGTGTATCCCTGACGGCAGCAAAGGAATACGCGCTGGTTGTAGTGTTATTCGTGGCAGTGTATACCATGGGCGCTGAATGCTGGACAGGTTCGCCATAGTCTTCCTGAATTTGCCAGGTGCCGATCAGTTGGCGGAAACCAAATGGTTCCCCGGTACCGGATTGTTCATTCTCAAAATTGAAGTAAAGTTCCTGGAAATACAAGTCGAACGAATCCATGTGTGTATATGACTTTATCTCCACATCTTCGAAATAAAGTGTGCTGTAAAATTGCGCTTCGGCAACCAGTGTGTAAAGACCCGGATCGACCTCGGCAAACTCGTAGTTACCCTCGAAATCGGTTTGTGTGCTGTACTTGTCTTCATCCCCAATCTTCAACTTAACAGTTGCACCTTCAAGGAAAGCCCCGGTGTGGTCGTAAGCCGTGCCAGCCAGGTAACCCTTGTCCGGGTTGTTCGGGTCATAGGGATTATCCCGCGGCGGCTCCAGACACGCCAGCGTTACCAGAAGCGTTAAGCATACCGTCACTAAAAGTCGTCTCATTTTTCCCTCCGCTAGAATTTAAGGTTGTAGCCGATGCGCACTTGTTCTTCATCGAATGAGCAGATGAAGCCGCGGTCTGATTCGAGCAGCGATGTTCTGACCGATGGCTTGTGGAAGATGATATCATAAAGATTGTAAGCATGCACACCGAGGAATAACAACGCGTTGATCAAAGTAATGTTATGCCATAACTTGTATTCTTCATAGGCATCGTCAAATGCGGTCGAGGGCTGGGTCCAGTAAAGGTCCATGTACTTGTCGTGTTTGTTTTCTCTTATTATCGACGAGCCGAGGGTGCTGACGAGGGTAACGCCGTAGGCGATCATCAATTTTGTGCCCTTGCTCTTTTCGCCGCGGTATATTTGACCCCAGCCGGCAACACAGCACGAACGGATCGTCGCGTCAAAGCCACTGATTTCTCCTTTCCCGGGTGGTGCGGCGGGTTCGGTCGGTTCCACCACTGGCGCAGCGGAAATCTCTGCTTTCGCTTCTTCGAATACCTTTATTATTTTGGGCGAAACCGTGGCGGCGTCCAATTCCATTTCTGGATCAAGCGCCAGTGCTTTCTTGAATTGGGTTTTCGCTGTAGTATGGTCCCCGAATGCAACATAGCTGAAAGCCAGGTACTTGTATGCTTCTACCTGGTCGGCATGCTTTAGCTGTTTCAGGTATCGCAGGGCATTCTCCAGCTCCCTTATTGCAGACTCATATTCACCCGTGTAATAATAATCCTTTGCCTTGTTGAGCATGGTCTCGAGCGAATCCTCCGTAACCGACTGCGAGAACCCGATCTGTATCATCAGGCAACTGAACAGTACTATCCTGACTATCCTTATCATGTCACCTCCTCATTTGCGCGCCAACTCAATAGATCTTCTTAATATCTTGTTTGCTTCGATGACAAATACTTCTTCGTGGGGAACGAAAGAAGGATTAATTAACTTCAAAGTATGCCTTCCAGCAGATAACTGGATAGGCTTGGCGATCGGTGTTGTTTCATAGAACTTCCCGTCTATATATACATCAGCCCACGGTTTCACGCTGATCTTGAGGCTGCCCGCAAACGGTTCGAGTTTGACATCAAGCGAAACGGTTTGCCCGGGTTTGAAATTTACGTTTTTTTGCCAGTCCTGGAAATTCGGATTCTCGAGCTTTATTCTATGGTTACCGGATGTGACCTCGATCGACTTGGCGAGGGGTGTTGTTTCGATGTATTTACCATCTATGTATATCTTTGCCCAGGGGTCAACGTTTACTTTAAAATACGATTTCTGCACGGTGCGCCTCGGTTCTCTTTGTTGTGTTCTCGTCAGATTCACCGAAGCCCTGGCTGTTTGCCCCGACTGTATGACCGGCTTGAACTCGTAGGTTTGATAACCGCTTTTCGTTATTTGGACAGTGTGTTGACCGGTAGTGATCTCGTTTATCGTGCATGGAGTCTGTGACCCCGTGTTCTTACCATCGATTGCTACTGCTGCGCCGCTCGGTTGAGAAGTGATGGTGAGGCTGCCAGTGGATACACGGTCGATGTCCTGTATGAGCTGTGCATCCAACGAAAGGGTGTCGCCTCCCTTGACCGTAACATCCCGTTTATACGGTCGGTAACCAGGCTTTCTTACCTCGATTGTATGTTGACCAGCGGCCACGCTGTCGAGTCGCGACGGAGTGTTCATTTTCAGGTCACTGTCGTCAAGATAGATCGAGCCTGGGGCTGGCCTTGAATCTATGAAAATCGAACCGTACATCAATCCTTGCTTGTCGGTTCCGTAGTTCCTGAAAAAGATAACGGCGAATACGATGACTACGAGCACTGCGGCTGTGATTACAGTGAGCCCGACGGGTAATTTCTTTTGCTGCCCCGGCAATTCTTTGCCTGCGGTCCGGGGGACGGTTTTTCTCTTGCGCCTCAGTTCAGAGAGGTGTGTTCTCACATTCGTGTCCTCAGGATCGAGGTACTGGACCTTCTCGAACTCTTTTATCGCATCTTCGATGTTGCCCTTGCCAAGTGTCATGTAGTGATGTCCGCGTTTTAGATATCTATCTTTAGCTTCCTGTATTTTCTGTTTTGAAATGCGATCCGGCTCGGTGATGAATTCACTGATTTTCTTCGACGGTACTTCAATATTGTGTTTCCTGAAGAAGGCATACACGTCATCGCTCACACTGCTTATATTCTGATACCTCTTGTCGGCATCCTTCTGGAGCATTTTCTCGATGATCATGCTGATAGTATCCTCAACAATGGGATTTGCCTCAATCGGTCTGGGTGCCGGGATCGTAAGAATAGCGTGAATGACCGATGAGTAACTTTCACCTTGAAATGGCTTGGTGCCCGTAGCCATCTCGTAGATCACGACGCCGAGCGAGAAAATGTCGGAACGAGTATCGATCCTCTTGCCGACTGCCTGTTCCGGAGACATGTAGGCCGGAGTGCCGACAATGGCACCGGTTACGGTGATGGATGTAAGATCCTGGGCCTGCGCGAGGCCGAAATCCGTGATCTTCACCCTTCCCTCTTTGTTGACCAGAATGTTTGCAGGCTTCAAATCGCGGTGCACTACGCCCTTCTGATGGGCGTGCTCTATCCCCTGGCAGATCTCGTAGACGATCGCCAGCGCGATATCATGGGGGATGAATTTGACTGCATTGATGAGGTCTTTGAGGCTCTTGCCGTCAACATATTCCATCGCGATGTAATAGACCCCTGCCGCCTCGCCGTAGCCCAGGATATCGATGATATTCTGGTGCTTCAGGCTCGCCGCTGCTTGTGCCTCCCTTTCGAAGCGCGTGATAAAGTCCTTATCCTGGGCAAGGTGGCCGTGTAGTATCTTGATCGCGACCGTGTTCCCAGTCCGCATGTCAATGGCCCGGTAGATTGCAGCCATTCCTCCGGTGGCGATAAGTTCTTTTATTTCGTAGTCTTTTATGGTTCGGTTGACCATTTTCTAATGCAATTATACAAATATTCATAATCACGTCAAGCTTTGAACGTATTAACATGCTTAACTTGACAAATATATTTATTTGTGTAAGATTTAACAGTGGAGGTAAAATGATATTGTTGATTATAATCATTGCGGCTATTGTGCTGGCGTTCATTCTTATATACAACAGCCTCGTTGTAAAGAGAACGAGGGTCGATAATGGATGGGCGCAGATCGATGTGCAGCTGAAGCGACGCTACGATTTGATCCCTAATCTTGTTGAGACCGTGAAAGGTTATGCTGCGCACGAAAAAAAGGTGCTCGAGAAGGTTACTGAATTACGTTCACGGGCAATGGGCGCAAGCAGCCCCAAGGAGGCGGCGGAAGCAAATAACATGCTGACGGCGACCCTGAAGAGTCTATTTGCGGTGGCCGAGAATTACCCGCAATTGAAGGCAAATGAGAATTTCATGAAATTACAGGAGGAATTGACCGCGACCGAGAATAAGATAGCTTTCGCCCGTCAATTCTATAACGATGTCGTGATGGATTATAATGCGACTATACAGAAGGTCCCGCAGATGATAATCGCATCGATGTTCAACTTCACTGCCCGTGAGTTCTTCGAAGCGCCTGCCGAGGAGAAAGAAGCGGTGCGGGTCAAGTTTTGATGCGTGAGACATTATACGATCTAATAGCGGCCAACAAGCGCAAGACATTCCTGTTCATAGTCATAACCAGCCTTTTTCTGGGTGTCCTCGGCTATGTCATCGTTCAGGTGCTGGATTGGGGCATTGGTGGCTATGCTTTCTTTGCGCTTTTCATTATTGTCTATAACGTTGTTCTCTATTACAATTCTGACAAAATAGCGCTCAAGGCAACCGGTTCGGTCCCGGCCGACCCCGATGAATTCAGGATGCTCCACAATATCGTTGAGGAAGTGTCTATTGCCGCGGGTACACCCAAGCCGAAGGTCTATATTATGCCAAGTCCGGCTCCCAATGCATTCGCGACCGGCCGCAACCCGCAGAACGCGTCAATCGCCGTCACGACCGGTCTTCTCGAGATAATGAACCGCCAGGAGTTACAGGGTGTTATCGCCCATGAGATGTCACACATCAGGAACTATGACATGCTGCTCATGACCGTGGTCGCCGCGATCGGTGGACTGATAGTGCTCTTGCGTGATTTCTTCCTGCGTTCGATGTTTCTTGGCGGACGCAGGCGGGACCGGCGTAGCGGAAGCCGGGCCGGTTTGATCTTGCTGGTTTTGGGGTTGGTTCTAGCGATCATCGCACCTATTTTTGTTGCTTTGATCCGTTCTGCCATTTCGAGGCAGCGCGAATACCTGGCCGATGCGTCAGGCGCCTATATCACACGTTATCCCCAGGGACTCGCACAGGCGTTGGCAAAACTTCGTGATGCCGGGCAAAAAATGAAACGTGCCTCGGATGCTAATGCGCACTTATTCATCGCAAGTCCGTTCGGCAAAGACAGGTTCGATGTAGCAAGTATGTTCGCAACGCATCCGCCGATAGACAAACGTATAGAAAGATTGAACAACCTAGTCATATGATCATCATTGTGCTGCTCGTTGGTTTCGGCATCGGGGAGAGGCTCCACTACGACGCGAAGTTTTCGTTTCTTAATCTCGGGACCATGACGCTCGAGGTCAGGGATACATTAACTTATGAAGATGTACATTGTTATGATATTTCTTCGGTATTGACGTCGGCGCGGGGTCTGCGGTTTCTATTCAGTATCAACGATACGATAGAAGTCTACACGAGTTCGGACAGTCTATTTCCCTACATGTTCCGCGAGAGAATAAATGAAAGTGGATATCACCGCGCGAGCAATCTTTTTTTCGACCGTGATTCCAATTACGTTAACTATGATGATTCGCTTGTCATCAATACTACTGCAGAAACAAGGGATATCTTGAGCTTCTGGTATTACCTTCGCGGAATCCCTCTTGAGTTGGGGGATACGATCTTGATTGACGTGCATAACGCGCGCGAAAATCACCGTGTAAGATGCGTTGTACAAAAAAGGGAACTGGTTAAGACCAAAGCCGGCGATTATGAAACGATCCTTGTTGAACCACAGACAGAGGGGAAAGGTATATTCGGCGCGAAGGGCGGCATGCAGATATGGTATTCAGAGAAGGATCGGGTACCGGTGCAGATACGTGCGAGCATGAAATTCGGTACTGTGCTGTTCAAGTTGAAGGAGGTTATTGATTAAGAAATTTGCTGTGATACTTGCCGGCGGCAGGGGTGAGCGTTTCTGGCCACTGAGTCAACCCGGTTTTCCAAAACAATTCCTTACGATCTTCGATAACAAACCACTTTTGATCCAGACCCTGCAGCGTATCCAGGGGCATTTTAAGAGAAACGAACGGTTGTTGATAATACCAAAGGAATTGAAAACGGTCACCAGGAAATATACCGGTAGAGAAAATATCGTAGTTGAACCGGTCAGGCGCAATACTGCACCGGCGATTTGTCTTGCCGGGCTTGTCTTGCGGAAAAAATTCGGCAGCGGGGTCATGCATGTTATGCCGGCTGACCATTTGATCAACCCGAGGAACGCTTTTATCAACGCCTTGAAATACGGGCAGAGACTTGCTGAAGACGGGTATCTTGTGACCTACGGCATCCGGCCCGATCGACCCGAGACTGGCTACGGTTATATTAAGCTTGGCCGTAAGATGGGTATTCAGGGCAGGAATAAATCCTACGCAGGCGCTGGATTCACCGAGAAGCCCGACACTAAACGAGCCAGACAGTATGTCCGGAGCCGTCGTCATCTTTGGAACAGCGGGATATTCACGTTCAGCATAGACACGATACTCGGTGAAATAAAGAGTTATGTTCCCGATGTATATCACGGTGTCGAAAAATTCATCGTGCAGCGTAAGGTCCGTCATTTCGAGCGGGTGCCCGACATCTCAATTGACTATGGTGTGATGGAGAAAAGCCGGCGGCTATGTGTTGTCGAAGGTACCTTTGGCTGGGATGACGTTGGTTCATGGTTGGCTCTGGAAAGGTATTTCAAAAAAGATGGTAAGAAAAACGTGCTGGTCGGAGATGCACGCGGTGTTCAGATAGAAGATTCGATTTTGTTCAGCAAGGATCTGCCCTTGCGCGCCTATGATGTCAAAGGTTTGATCGTAATTGTGAGCCCTTATGGTGTTCTGGTCTGCAAGAAGGACCGTGCTCAGGATTTGAAGGAGTTATTTAAGTGACGAATATGAAAAGGAGGAAAAAATGAAGAAGTTGTTATTGCTCGGGTGCATTTTGCTTTTCGTGGTCTGTGCACCGAAGAAAACCACGGTCGAGACTGAAGGCTTGGAGGAGGTCGTCGTCTTTGGAGAAGAAGAACCAGCAACGATGAGCACCGAACCGGTTCTTCCAGCTGAAGAACCACTTCTCCCGCCGCCTCCGGTCGAAGAAGAGCCAATGACACCGGCCGAGGAAGAACTCGTCTTGATCCCGCCTCCTGTCGCTGAGGAGCCGATTCTTCCTGAACGCCCGGTTGCCCAACCCTATGTGCCCACGCAGCCGGTTGCACAAGCTCCCGCTCCACGGAGTATTCTGGGTTTCCGTGTCCAGATATTTGCCTCGAACACTGAAGAAAACGCCTCGCGGGTCGCGACCGATGCACGCGCGGTGTTCACCGATCCCGTATATATCGAGTACGTTGCGCCGTATTACAAAGTCCGTGTGGGTGATTATTTGACCCGTGAAGAGATCGAGCCTCTGAAGAACAAGGCTTTGAGTTTCGGCTACCGCGGTGCGTTCATCGTCGAGACGATGGTGACGCCATAAGCGTAGTGTTTCTGCAAGGGAGTCATTGAGAGAAGAAACTACGCGACCGCGTATTATACTTGCAACCCGGAACCAGTATAAGGTCGCCGAGATCGAGAAGATCATCGGCGATCTGGTTGCGGTGCAACAGTTGAACGATTTACTCAAAATCGATATTCCAGAATGCGGCAGAACCCTTCTGGAGAACAGTCTTGCCAAGGCGGTATTCGTCTACCGGTTACGTGGTCAACCGACACTTGCCGATGATTCCGGGCTTTTCGTGGATGCTCTGGACGGCGAGCCTGGGATATTCTCGGCACGGTATGGCAAAGACGATGAAAGTCGCATAGCGAGATTGTTAAAAAATCTCGCCGACAAAAAGAACCGCAAGGCGGCATTCCGGGCGGTCTTTGTTTACTATTTCGGACATGGTAAGTACGAATCATTTGAGGGCGAGTGCGTAGGTGAGATCTCCCGTGTACATAAAGGCAAACACGGTTTTGGTTACGATCCTGTTTTCATACCTAAGGGATACAAGAAGACTTTTGCCGAATTGGGTCCGGCAACGAAAAACCGCATCAGCCATCGGGCACGTGCGCTGCGGAAGTTCCGAAAATACCTCGAGCAGCAGAAATAGTTGAGTGTAAAAGCTCTCTCTGCTAAGAGTCTTCTATCTCTACTACTTTATCCCTTGATGTTGTACCTTTTATTATGGTAATTGAAGATTTTTTCTTTTTGTAGTATCGGGCAAGTGATTCTATCAGTTCTTTGTTTGCCCTGCCATCCGCGGGCGGGGATATTACCTTAACTTTCAACTGGCTGTTTCCCAGGTCGATAACTTCGTTTTTCTTCGAACGAGGTATGACGCGGATCTGCAAAAACATTACTGCTCTGCCTCGTCTTTTTCTTCTGTGGGCGCCAGTTCAAAATATACCTGTTTTTTCTTGCCTTCGATGGTGGGTGGGGCTAATTGCTGCCCGGCAAGTTCTTTTTCAAGAACCGTATCCTTCTCCGGGATTAATGTGTTACCTGTGGCTACCTTGATGATGGTCCCCGTGGTGTCCATTATCGCACGCACCACCTGCGCCCGCGCCGGAGCCAACATTATCGCCTCATCGGTATCTGTCATTTTATCACGGGTCTCTGCTCTACCGATGGCGGCCGGAGCCTCTTCGAGCTTTTCGGACACCGTCCTTTCCTCAACTGCTTTTGCCATGCGTTTTGCTGTGAACGTTGCGGGTGCCTGGCTTAATTCGGGCTCCGGTATAGATACATTTACTTGCTGCCGCGCCGCGATTTTCTTATAAGCAATACGGTCGGTCACACCGACGATTCTCTTTGAAGGACTTACATCGATGAGAACGACGAGTATGAGTATCGCCACCGCCACCGGCGCGAAAATAGGTGCGAATCTGAACAGACTACGCCGCGGTGCTGGTTTGATCTTGTCCATGACCCGCCGGTTAAGCCCGAAGATGAATTCCCGAGATGGTTCTTCATAGACACCATCCCGGACGCTTTCTTCAATTTTCTGCAGGGCCGATAGTTGTTCCCGGCAAGCCACACAATCCTTCAGGTGCGCTTCCACCCTGGCTTTTTCTCCCTCACTGAGTTCGCCATCAAGATAAGCGCTCAACAACTCAATGGGCAGATCACATTTCATTCTCTAGTACCTCCGTATCTTCGAATATTTGTTTCAATTTAATGCGAGCGCGGGCAAGTCGCGACATCACGGTTCCCTTCGGGATCTTGAGCAGTTTGCCGATCTCGTCGTATGACAGGTCTTCTTCGACCTTGAGTAAAAGGATGACACGTGCGTCCGCCGGCAACCGGGCAAGCGCTCCGTTCAATCGTTCGTGGAGCATCTTCTCCCGGGTCATCTGGACCGGGTCATTACGACCGTTGGACAGAGTTTTCTCTACGTATTCCAGCGGTTCGATATTGCTCCTTCGTTCACGCTTCAGGAAATTTATCGCATTATTCACCCCGATCCTCCTCAACCAGCTGTAAAAAGGTCTGCCGGTCTGGAACTTCTTTATCGAACGATATGCCTTGATGAACGCTTCTTCGACCAGATCCTCGGCATCATCACGGTTAAGCACCATACGGTACATCACCTTGTAGAGAGCCATTTTATAACGCTCAACAATCGGACCAAAGGCATCGCAATCGCCCTTCTTTACCGCTTCGATCAGTGCCTCGTCGCTCTCTATATTACTATACACCGGGAATGGCTAAATATTCCTTGTTGCAGGCAACAATTGATGCACACAGATCGATGCTGATTCAAACAGATGATAGAATCCGTTTGCATCCGCTGTAATCCGTTTATATCTACTATTCCTTTAGGGAATAACCGGCTGGTATCTCAAAGACCTTGTCGTTTATTGGTGTCGTCTCGATCTTGGTGACTTCGCTACGGGTAGTCATGGTGAATGACATGACCCCTCCGCCCATGATCATTTCCATGACGATCTCGAGCGGGAAGCCGTCGATCTCACTGATCTTTTCCTGGAAATCCTCGTAGTTTTTCTTGTTTGCGCCCATCATTCTCGACGAACCGAGTCCTGATTCTGACATGTGTTTCTGGAAATCCTGGATTTCCTTGTACCCCGGAACGTCTTTTGTAACCCACATCGTCTGCTTGAAGGTCGCCGAACCTTCATCGCCGGCTGTTTCCATGGTTACGATGACCTCTTCGCAATCTTTATTGAGAATTTTCTTTGTATTACCGGTTCTGACCACTTTGACATCGGGCATCTCCATTTCCGGTTCTTCGGATTCTTGGGGTTCACCGGTCATTTCTTCCATGCTGTATTGGGTATATTCTTTGTTTTCATGGTCTATCGACCATATGATACCTTTATCGAGCCGGATTATTTTCACATCCGACATGCTGCCCGCCATCGCGTCTTCACCGGTCATTTCCGTCAAAGACCGGTCACCCTTCACGAAAACACGCATCTGGGTTTCGCCTTTCATCCCCATCATGCCCTCAGTATTTGATGTCATTTCATACATAACATCGGCGTACAGTGTAGATGCCAAACAAGATAACAGCGCGAGACAGAATATTTTCATCAAAAGCCTCCTTTGGAGATTATACAACAAACGGATGAGATGTCAATTATTGGTAGAAGGCTGCGCCATCTATGCTCGAAGAAAGGATCGTGTTGGTCCCTGGTGTTGGGTCAAAGTGATACGCGATTAGCGCTGCAACAGCAATCTTTTTATCAATATTGTAGCATAAGTTCCCGGTGGCAGGATACACTTCACCACGCATTTGGATTTGTCAGAGTAGATCTCATCGGGTTCGGGCTTTGAGACCGTAAAGTCGGCGGGGAAGACTATCGCATCGCGGAGAAAATACTTGAACCGCACGCCGCGCAGGCGCATCTTTTGAAGAGCCATCTGCTTCAGGGTGATGCCTTCTTTTGCCAGGACTTTTTCGATGTATTTACCAACCATGCCGGCCAGTTTTGTCTTGTCATTGATCATGGGAATTTGCTTGTCCGCGGCCGTCAGCGGTGCACGCAGTTTTCGGTGGAATATGAATTCGCCCATAGAATATTTTACACTAACATTTTTCTCACTATGTTGTTTCACCAGCCGCGCTAACACTTCGTTGAATATACTGGACTGGTATGCGAGCAGGTAGAGGTTCAAGAACTCACGGTCGATCTTCTTGAGCGCGTTCTTATAGTCGTTAGGGTAGGCAGACAGATATCTCAGTATGGGGCGGTAAAACGGTGGTGCCATTTTCAGACAACCCGGCCAGTCTCGCCAGTGACCCAGGCAGTATTCCTTGAACTTCTTTTCCTGCGTGCTGTCTTCCTTGTACGCGTGGCACATCAGCAGTTTCAGAGCGCCTTGATAATGTTCGAGGATCATTTTCTTGGCGATGAAACCCTGACCGTGGCGTGCCGAACCAAAGCGCTGTTCGTCAAAATAGTTCGGGAAACCGTGCTCGTGGATCTCGTCAGCATTGCGGCGAAGTGTTTCCGTTTCCTTTCCGGTCACGCTTCGGAGCGTGATACAAAAACTATTTCCGCGCATCATTCCAGGATTTACCGCGGTGTTGCTCCTCCCGACGGGTTTGAGGGCGAAATTGTCTTCTTTTATTGTGTGTTTGAAATAGCCCTTGAATGAAAGATACTGTGTGGATTGTGAATAACGATCTTTGAGGCCTGCGCGCGCGAAAAGATTTTTCGACACGTTCGTTTTACGGACGACGAAATCGATGACGTCCAGTGTGTTCCAATACCGCTTTTCGAGTTTCAGTATGGTGTAGGTGCCTTTATCCGAGAAGGGGATGTCGATTAGTTCCTCGACTATGAAGTCCTCTGGCCTTACTTTTATCTTAGTCATTAAGATTGCGGGGATGGCAACCGGAAGGATCTGCTTCGTACTTTCTTCGTCTTTTTTTCTTCTGCGGACGGTGCGGCAATGGTTATTTTCACGAAAAAATTATACTGAATGCGCTGTCGAAGTCAATTCAACCGTTTATGTCATCCAGTATTTTTCTTACTTCATTTTCGTTGATCGGTCCCACGGCGGTTACCGTGTATTGCTTTGTGTCAAAAAATTCTTTGGTTATACTGTTTATTTGATTTTCATCTACTGCGTTGATACGTGCGACGACATCATCGACACTGGCAATTTCCTGTGAGTATACCGCTTCTCTCGCGAGTCGTAACATACGGCTGGTCGAACTTTCCAGGCTGAGCAGCAGGTTACCAGATAGATATGTTTTTGCCAGGTCGATCTCTTCTTTACTGAAGCCTTGCTGGTCAATCTCCTTGAAAATTGCCTTGAGGCGCCGAACGACCTTGGGGATATTTTTCTTGTCGCATATGAAGTAGAATCCTGACACTCCACAGTCGCAATAGAAATCAATGAATGACTGCACGTGATAGACCAGACCGTCCTTTTCGCGCAAACCCTGGAAGAGTCGCGAAGACATGCCACCACCCAGTGCCGTGTTCATTATTGATAATTGGTAGTGCTGGGGCGCCGCGTACTCTACCCCGCGTGTCCCAAACACACAATGAACCTGCGAGACTTCTTTGCGGGATTGCGCCGCGATCTTGCCCAGTTGGTAATCCGGCTGGGTACGTTTCGTCTTGAGCACCTGTTTGGTTTGGAACCTCTGTTTGGCCAGGTTGACGATCTTATCGTAATCATAGTTGCCGCTGAGGGCGATGACCGTTTCCCGGTTCACGAGCTGCTTGTAGCGTTTCTTGGCGTGCGCCGCGTCCATCTGTTTTACCGACTCGATCGTACCGGCAATGGGCCGGCCGAGGGCATGGTCTGGTAGAAGTGTTCTAAAAAAAAGTTCAAATACTGAATCACCCGGGTCGTCACTGCTTGATTTTATTTCCTCGAGAACCACTGATTTCTCTTTTTCCAGATCCCCGCTGTCGATCTTTGATTCCAGAAGTATTTCCGCGATTAGTTCGAATACAAGACCGATGTGTTCTGAAAGGAATTTGGTTATGATTATCAGATTTTCTTTAGTTGTGTATGCGTCGAACGCGCCACCCAGACTTTCCATCATCTTAACGATCTCCAGCGCCGATTTACGGGAGGTACCTTTGAAAAGCATGTGTTCGATGAGATGTGTGATGCCGCTTTCTTTCAAATCCTCGTCCCTGGAGCCGGTGTTAATGAAGAAACCCATAGAGAACGAGTAGAACTTGGGGATTTTTTCGGCGATTATTCTAACGGCTGGGTTAAGTGTGGTAAGAGCGATCTTATTCTTTTCGGATAAGATTAATCCTCCCCTGGTCGTCAATATTTGCCACTTTTACAACAATTTCGTCGCCAACCTTGACGACATCTTCCACTTTCTTCACGCGCTGTCTGGAGAGCTTCGAAATATGTACAAGCCCTTCTTTGCCGGGCAGGATCTCGACGAACGCACCGAAGGTCATTATGCGTGTAACCTTGCCGACATACGTCTTTCCGACCTCGGCCTCCTGTACGATAGTCTGGACTGTTTCCTGAGCTCTTTCCACATTCTGGCGGTCCTCGCCGGCGATCGTTACCTTACCGTCGTCATCGATATCTATCTCAACTTCGTTGTCTGCGATGATCTTGCGTATTACCTTTCCGCCCGGGCCGATCACTTCGCCGATTTTTGCCTTGGGAACGTAGAATACTACGATCTTCGGCGCGTACTTGGAGAGCTCGCTTCGCGGCGTGCTGATCGTGCTGTTCATGACATTCAATATTTCCAGACGCGCATCGCGCGCAAGCTTCATTGCCTCGGCGAGAACGTCGACCGGCAGCCCTTGTATCTTGAGGTCGAGCTGTATCGCAGTTACGCCGTCTTTGGTCCCGGCGACTTTGAAATCCATATCACCGTGGTGGTCTTCATCACCCAGAATATCGGTAAGGAGAACATATTGTGCGTTCTCCTTGATCAAACCCATGGAAATACCTGACACCGCGGTCCTGATCGGCACGCCTGCGTCCATCAGGGCAAGCGATGAACCGCACACGGTTGCCATGGATGAGGAACCGTTCGATTCAAGGATGTTCGAGACCAGTCTTATAGTGTATGGGAATTCAGTTTCTTTGGGTAAGACCGGTATGATCGCCCGCTCGGCAAGCGCGCCGTGTCCGATCTCGCGCCTTCCCGGACCCCGCATTGGTCTGACATCGCCGGTTGAAAACGGAGGAAAATTGTAGTGAAGCATGAATGACTTCGATTCTTCATCAAATATATTATCAATTCTTTGTTCGTCGCTTGCCGTGCCCAGTGTCGTTACGGCGAGACTCTGGGTCTGCCCGCGTGTGAACAGAGCTGAACCGTGGGTTCTCGGCAGAAGTCCTATCTCGCAGGAAACCGGGCGGACATCGGTCAGACCCCGGCCGTCCAATCGCTTTTTTTCCTTAAGCACAGTGTCGCGCATCTTGGCGCGCAGCATTTCTTCAACGACATGTTTTATCTTTGATTCTATCGCCTCATCTTTTTCCTGTAATTTCTCAGAAAGCGTTTTGATTAATTCGTAGGTCGAGTCTTCACGCGTCTCTTTATCTTTGAATTGTAGTATTTGGTCGACGCTATCACCGATCGCATCCTGGATCTCATTGCGGAGCGACTCCTCCATCACCGGACTGACCAGGCTCACCTTTTCCCTGCCTGCATTCTTCACGATTTCTTCTTGGATATCTATGATACGGGCAATCTCCGGCTGGGCTAATTTTATGGCCTCGGTGATTTCTTCTTCGGTGGTTTCTTTTGCGCCACCTTCGATCATGACGACCGAATCTCTCGTACCGGCGACAATGATATTGAGTTTGCTGTCTGCCTGTTGTGCTAGCGTCGGATTGATGACGTACTTCCCGTCGATCAACCCGACTTTCACCGCGGCGATCGGTATTGTATAGGGTATTTCGGACATCAACAGAGCAGTGGCTGCGCCGATTATGCCAAATGCGTCAGGTTCATGCTCAACATCTGACGAAAGGAGATTGGCAATGATCTGTACTTCATTCCTGAATCCTTCGGGGAAAAGCGGACGCAGGGGTCGGTCGATCAAGCGTGATATGAGTATCTCGGCTTCTGACGGTCTGGTTTCCCGTTTTATGAATCCGCCCGGTATCTTGCCCGCGGCAAAAGAAAGCTCTCGGTAATCTACGGTAAGGGGTAGGAAGCCCACGTTTTCTGACGCATCTTGCTTGTATGAAACGGCGACGAGGAGAATCGTGTCCCCATAGCTGACCGTACATGCGGCGGCGGCTTGTTTCGCCACCCGACCGGTCTCAAGACTTAACTTTTTTTCCCCAACCTGGAGTGATACGGAGTACAAACTAACCTCTTAAATCCAGTGTTTTGACAATTTCAAGGTACTTGCTGCGGTCCTTTTTCATCAAATAATTGAGGTGACGGCGCCGATCATTGACCATCTTTATCAGGCCGCGCCTCGAATGTCGATCCTTGGGAAACTGTTTGAGATGGTCAGAGAGGTTCTTTATTCGCTCGGTCAATATCGCTATCTGCACTTCCGGCGATCCGGTATCCTTGCCGTGTCGCTTGTAATTCTGGATTACTTCACTCTTCTTGTTCCTGTCTAACGTCATAATTGAATCTCCTTTAACTAATTATCCACATATTTGGGAAAAAGTCAAGTAGAATGCGGAACATCAACGGGTGCAATTGACACTATGGCGTATTTCTGTATAATTATTGTCCGATGCACAGAAATCATGCGAATTGGGGATGGCAGGCAGCACAAATGCCTGGGTGCGAATTTCCATGATATTGGTGAACGATAGAAAAAGGAGGATAATATGAAGATTTTGGTCTTTGGTGGTTCTGGCAAGATCGGCTCAGCAGTCGCCTGGGATCTTGCTCCTGATAATGAAGTTGAAACGATCGGTATTGTGGGCCGGCACATGGAGACGCTACAGCAGGTGAAGGAATGGGTTGGCAGCGACAAGATTATTCCCCATATTCTCGATATCAACGACAGAGAAGCGGCCATTGCTTTGATGAAGCAGTATGATGTTGGAGTTTTGACCTTACCCAACCGTCAGACGAGTTACAAGGTGGTGCATCTGGCGATTGAAGCGGGACTGAATATCGTGGATACCATCGAAGAGTTTCATCGCACGCCTGATGAGTATGAGACCGAAGGGTTAGAAGTACCTGAGGGCATGAAGCTGGCAGATTATGGTGAATGGTTGCACAAAAGAGCGTGTGAAAATAACGTGACTTTCGTTGACGGAATGGGTTTCGCTCCAGGACTGAGCAACATAACCCTGGGCGACGGGATCAGGAAGATTGATGTTGCGGAAAAAGCAGTGGCTCGGGTCGGCGGTATTCCATCGAAAGATGCCGCGGCAAAACATCCTCTTCGTTACATGATCACCTGGGCCTTCGAACATGTGTTGAGAGAGTATATGATAAAGCTCAATGTCATAAGAGGCGGCAGGATCGTTGAGGTTAATGCGGCTACCGATCTCGAGAGTTTCCGGTTCAATAAGTTTGGAAAAGACGAGGAGTTACAGTGCGCTGTCACTCCTGGCATGCCGAGTTTTCTGTTCACGCGGAAACAGCTGAAGGAATTCGCCGAGAAAACGGTACGGTGGCCCGGGCATTGGCAGGGTGTCCACACACTAAAGGACTGCGGCATGCTCGACGTCGAGCCGGTGGATTTTAAGGGAGCGAAGATAGTGCCAAGGGAATTTCTGCTTTCGATCATCACACCGAGGTTGATCCCGAATGAGGGTGAAGGCGATGTCTGTGTAATGTACAATACGCTTGAAGGCAAGAAAGATGGCAAGGATGTGAAGATCGAGTATTTCATGTGGGATGAGCCTGACACGAAGCACAACATATCATCGATGATGCGGGTTACTGGTTATCCAATGGCAATAACCGCGCGGATGATCGGAAAGGGTGAGATCAAGGCAAAGGGAATAGTTGCTCCGGAAGATGCCGTGACCCCTGAGCTCTACAAGAAGTTCATCGAAGAATTGAAGAAACGCAATATCGAGATACTCGAGGTTGCGGGATAATCCGCGCTACAGGAAATTCCGGATAGAACAGCGGTATGTCAGGCATCGTATTCTTTAGGACAAAGAATATAAGCGATCTCTCAAGATTCTACACGGAGCAGATCGGCATGGCGATATGGCTGCGGCAGGAAGACTGCATAATTCTCCGTCATGGTAACATGCTATTGGGATTCTGCACGCGGGAGGAGGTAGAGCGTGCAGGCATGATTACATTCGTCTACGAGACCCGAAGAGAAGTTGATGAGATGTATGAAAAACTCATTGATATTGCTACAACACAACCAAGGGAGAATGAAAAATACAATATCTATCAATTCTTTGCACAGGATCCTGAGGGTCGAGCTCTTGAATTCCAGCATTTCCTCCATCCGGTCGCGCTCTGAACCTTGAAGTAATTTTGAGTCGGCTAATGGCAGACGGCAGTATCTCCGGAACCCCCGCTTAATGCATAATACGAAGCTATCGGTTATTCTCAATTGCGCCTTCGGCACAGCATTTGGATTTTTGCTTTTCAGGTTGACACTCGGTCCTGCATTTCAATATCCCGCGCTTTACATGCGGTACGTATGGTATCTATTATATCCCGTGCAATACATGAGAAACTTCACCGATCAAAGCATCTACATCTTGTTCTACGTCCTCCTGTGTTCGTATATACTGATCACAAATGTCCTCGTATACGAAACTCCTTTGGGAAAAACCGTGCTTAAGATGTTGTTCTGGATGGGCGTTCTTGCTCTGCCTTTTCTTCCTTTTGGCATTGAGTACATGTCACTGTCGCGTTACACAACCAGAATAACCAGTTACACATTACGCTTGATACCATTCATTGGTTTGTTGGCGTGGTTTTTCCTGGTTAATCGTTTCTATTTCAGACAGAACTACTTAGTTGCCGGCGCCTGGGCTTTTGTGAACTTTCTTCTTATCATTGTTGTCATTACCCTGGCCGACTTGTTGCCCATGTTGAAAACGAGGATGTTCTTCAGCGCGCTGGGTTATCGTGCTTCACTCGCTAACACGTTCCTGAGCACGATGCCCGTGATCGCCTTACTTGTGGCAATAGCGCTCGCGGTGTTTTACGTTTTTGTGTTCGATCGTCAGTTCCTCCGTGTCCCGCGTGCGCAAAACAAAAGATCGAATGTTTTGACTCCGGTATTTCTTTCGATCGCCTTCTTTCTGGTGCTCATGATCATACGCGATGATTTTCGAAGATACAGGTATTTCAATTATCAAGGTGGTATTGCAACGGTGTACTTTGCCGCCTACGATGACCGGCAGATGCTTTCATTCGACCAGAATAAGTTCACTCTCTCCAGTGGCCGCCAGAGTGTATTCTATCCGTTCGGTAGGTTCAATGTTCGGGACACGTTGCGTAAACATTCGGAGGAAATTTTACGTATGAAGATTATCGAAGGGTTGGATTATTACCGACTTGCTAGAATCATCGCGATAATCGCATACGGTCCGCGTGACACAGTAGTATACAAACGACTGAGGCCGGTGATCGCTGGCAGGCGATACCGGATTCCCGAGGAATTCTCGGTTTGGGCGGGGTATTTAGATAAGAGATATTCATCGTCTGATAATGACATGGTCGTCACGGGATGGGTTCACGTCAACGGCAGGCCTCTGGGTGGAATCGAATTCATCGTGAACAGGGTGTCACGTGAAGAGAAAAGAGCTGTAGTGCCGGTTTGGCATGACCACACAGACTCGAATGGAAGATTCGAATTTTCATGCTACAAGGATGCTGGGTTAGATAAAGCATACTATCAGGTGAATTTCTCCCTACCGGATACTATGATCGGCAAAGATATCCACTTGCTAAAGGTGACCCACGCCATACCGGTATTCTCCGGACCTGGAGAATACACGCTCGACACGCTCAGTGTTGAGTTCACGCGGCACGAACGTACATCATTTCGTAAAGGGCTGACGGTGCAGGCTTCTTCCGAACTTGATTCTTTTCTGCTTTCCTTGCCGGACTTGGGGATGGGGTTCCAGGCCAAGCTGGTCAGTGCGGTTTTGGAGTCGGGGGAGCTAAAGGATATTAAGCTTGAATACGTGCTTCCAGAAATGGATTCGAGCACGCAATTTTTGCTCGTTGAACAGATGAAGGCATCGAGACTTTACCTGAAGGAAGCGGATGGCGAAGCGGCGATAATCATATACTGACACCATCGCTTGAGTTCGAACCTGTATTATACCCAGAAGATCTGCTATCTTTTAAGGAATTTCGCCAGATAGTCGTATTCTATATTGACCTTTGTGCCAATTCGCAGACTGCCGAGGGCAGTGTGTTTGAGCGTATAGGGTATCAGGGAAACCGACAGTATGTTCTTGCCGATGGATGAGACGGTAAGGCTGGCGCCGTCGATACCGATCGAACCTTTGGGTACTACGTAGACAGCATACTTCGGGTCAATCTCGAAAGAGTATTCATTTGATTTGATTCTGACCAATCTTCCGACGTCGTCGACGTGACCGAGCATTATGTGTCCCCCCAGACGGTCACCGATTCGCATGGCGCGTTCGAGGTTGATGTGATCACCGGCGTGCCAGTTTCTCAACGTGGTCACGCCGAGCGTCTGCTGCATCGCATCGACGGTGAATCCGTTTTTGATGACATCGGTTACGGTGAGGCAGATACCCTGAATCGCGATGCTGTCACCATTTTCGACCTGCAGTCTAGACATGATCTTTATCTTCTGGACTCTGGATCTGGTGATTGAAATGATCTTTCCTTTTTCTTCAATTATTCCGGTAAACATGATATAGTTGATCCTCCCCAATGAGTTCTGACTTCTTTTTCTCGATGATCTTGCCGGCGAGCGGGACCTCAATGCCCTTGCTCACCGTGACTGGCGCGACAAATACATACAAATCATCGTATGTTTTCTCTTGAAGGAAATTAGTGAAGGTTTCGCCGCCGCCTTCAACAAGCATCGAGCCTATCTTGAGCATGCCGATCTTTCGGAGCAGGTCTGCGGTCGGATGTTTGTTCCCATCGAGATGGACCATTTCAATACCCAGTTTCTGTAATTCGCCGGCTTTCGTGCGGTCTGTATCTACTTTCGCGAAGACGATACGGCGGGCATTGGGCGCGAGCACGTTCGCGTTCAGCGGGATCTTCAGATCCGGGTCCAGGATAATCCGTGCTGGATTGTGTCTTCCTACCAGACGGTCGGTCAGGAATGGATTGTCAGTGAGCACGGTGTTGATCCCCACCAGCACCGCGCCAACCCGGTTCCGCAATGCATGGACATAGCGGCGCGATGGTTCAGAGGTCACGTACTTGCCGTTGAAACCAGATATTCTGAAGTTCTTTGTATATGCTATTTTCAGGGTCACATACGGGGTCCGTGTTTTGATGTATTTCCTATACCAGAGATTCAAATCCAGGGAGTGGGCGGATGGGGCCAAACATGCTACAGGTATATTCTTGCTGCGCAGAATCTCAACACTCTTACCGTCAACCGCCGGATTTGGGTCTGTCTCGGCGATGAAAACACGTTTTATACCTGCCTTTATTATGGCATCGACGCACGGCGGAGTATAGCCTTGCGTACAGCAAGGTTCCAGGTTTACGTAGAGGTCTGCGCCTCTTGTGTTTGCCCCGGCTTCGGTGATTGCCACAACCTCGGCGTGGGCTTCGCCAATTCTGCGGTGGAATCCTCTTCCCACGATGTTGCCGTCCTTCACCACGAGCGCCCCAACCAAAGGATTGATGCCGGTTTGCCCCCAACCCTTTGAAGCAAGTGTCATGGCATGCTGCATGTACATTCGGTCATAATCGCAGGAAATGTCCATATTTTTCGCAATTATAACCGCATGTATGTTGAAGTCAAGAACACAGCATTTCGTTACTTCAGCGTAGCACGTCATCAGTATAGGTATGTCTGCAGCGAAGCATGTCTACAGCATCAAACCACGCGAAACGCATCACGCCATACGCTTGATGCTGGATACGGAAGATTTTGATTTCGTTAGGTTCGTTAATCTCGTTATTATCGTTAGTTCCGTTATTTTTGTTCCGTTGCTCATCTTCCTAACCTCTTATCTTCGCAGCTTCTGCCTTTCTAGTTTCACTGATGCTCCGTGGCGCCGAGCCCAGCATTAGTATGTCTTCAGCCGAAGGCATGACTTCAGTGAAAACGTGGCTTCAGTCCGATGTGAGGATGTGTCTTCAGCGAAGCGTGTCTTCAGGGTATTCTGTATTTCTGTGCTTCAGTGTATTTTATGTTCTGTGTTTCAGTGTTCAGCAGATCCGTGGGAGACCCTCAGCTTCCATCTGGATCAGCGGGTGAGTGCCGCCAATTGCCGTACGCAACCACACGCCCTGCGGTTCGTTGACTACTTCACCGATGATCGCAGCGTGCTTGCCCAGCGGGTGGACGCGCATGATGTTCAGAATTCGTTCAGACCTTCTCCTGTCGACGAAAGCGACCAGCTTACCTTCATTGGCGATGTACAGGGGATCAAGGCCGAGTATTTCACTCGCGCCCCTGACCTGTTTTCTTATTGGCAACGCGGTTTCTTGGATGACGATGCCTTTACGGGTACCTTCCAATGTTTCATTAAGAACCGACACGACTCCCCCGCGCGTCGGGTCCCGCATGAAGTGCACGGCTGGTCCTGCCTTGAGAATTTCACGGACGAGACCGTGTAGCGCAGCTACATCACTCTTAACACTGAATTTGAGCCCCAGGTTCAAGCGTTCATTCATGATCGCGATGCCGTGATCACCGATGGTGCCGCTGAGCATGACATGGTCACCGACACGTATTCTATTCTTACTGATGCTTTGTTTAATGATCCCGACGCCTGACGTTGTGATGAATAGCTTGTCGGCTTTGCCTTTTTCAACCACCTTTGTATCACCGCATACCACGTTCACGCCAGCGGCACGCGCCGTCCGCGCGGCCGATTTCAGGATTCTTTCGAGATCGGAGAACTTGAAGCCTTCCTCGATTATCAGAGCTAGTGACAGCGATTTGGGTATTGCGCCTTTGACGGCGAGGTCGTTTATCGTTCCGCAAATCGCCAGTTTTCCGATATCGCCTCCCGGAAAGAATATCGGATCGACAACGTACGAATCAGTAGTGAACGCAATTTTTTGTCTCGCTGCCGGTAATTCCGCGGCGTCCTCGAGACGTTTTAGGATCTCGCTGTCGAAATATTTGAGAATTACATCACGGATTAATTTTGAAGTGAGCAACCCGCCCGAACCGTGACCCAGACGGACTTTATCTTCTGTCATTTTGGTTTTCAACGGCGGTCTTCGTTTTTCGTCTTTCGGTTGCAAAAAGCGAATCGGATAACGGTTTCGTCTTTCGAACCCGCACTTCGATAAACATATCGCTCCTCGAAACGGTCCAACATAAAACGAGTATTATCGTGCATCCAAACTCATTAGCCGTTAACTAGTAGTTGATATGTATCGCGCAAGAATCCGCGGGCAGCGAAGTTTTCTTTGAACCGCCCCAGGCCCCAGTTAGGCGTCATGTTAAGTGTGAAGGTCCCCAGATCAAGGTACTTGTATCCCTGATCGCGCCCCCACTTGATGACTTCGTAGAAAAGCAGGTTCACCGGACGGTAGTTTTGATACTTCTCATCGTGACTTATGTAAAAGGCGAGTATTACTCTGGGGTTGGTGACGAACAAAACCATTCCACCAACCATTCTTTCCTTTACGAAAGCGCCAAAGAGCATGATATCCTTCGGAAACATCTTCTTGAGTTTATTCAATTCGTCGAGCGAATGGGTAGGCGTCACATTATGGCGCATTCCCAGATTATGTTTCAGGATGTCATAGAAACCAGCATAGTCATCAGTGAACATCACCCTTACCCCTTCCCGGATGGCTTTTTTGGTAGATCGCCGAGCGTCGCCGTGGAATGTCGCCAGTGGTTCGGCCATGTCAAGAGGTATCACTGCGGTCACGTCTCTTTTTAAGTAGCTGAAATTGTTTTTCATCAATGCAAAATCGATATACTGATTAGGGTTACGGTAATAAATGAGCGGCGGTTGAGTGAGGATGATTTTCTCACATCGTTGCGCTTTGAAATACTCAACAACATGCTCAACCATCAGGTATATCGTATGAATGCCGAGGTCATCCTTGAGTACGAAACCTCCGTAGGATGCTCCCTGATGAGAAATTATCATAGTATCTTTTTCAACGGCAGGGAACACGGCGATGATATTGCCGCGTTCAGTTATTATCAGGTGATGGTTCTTGAAACGACCTGCCGGATGATAGTCAAGGAAGTCGTGGCTGTGGAAGATTGTCCCGTTGTTTGATTGCGCTACGAAATCCTCCCAGTGCTTGCGGTCTCTTTCGCTGAACTTGTTTATTTCCATGTAATCTTGAGTATAGCTATACGAGTAAAAATGTCAATGATGGCACAATGCGTAGGCATTTCGGATAATTGTTAGACTTGATTTTCGCGTGTTGTTCAATATAATCTGGACAAAAATCCGGCATATATGCTTAAGAAGACTTCACTTATCATCGCAATTCTTTATCTCATAAGAGGTAAGACAAAGGATCTCCTTTGAAAAAGCGCTATCTCTTCCTCGATATGCTCAGGGCTCTGGCAGTTGCCGAGATGATTCACGGCCATAGCCTTGAAGGTCTTTTAGACACTGCCCTGCGGAGTACCCCGTTCTTCGTTAACTGGACGCACGTGCGTGGTTATACCGCGCCTGTTTTTCTGTTTGCTGCGGGTTTTGCTTTTGCCCTTGCCACGCTGCCCAGGGTCGATGAGTACTCGAAGTTCTCCAAAACTCTGCTGACGAGATTGCGGCGGCTCTTTTTTGTAGTCTTGCTTGGTTATTTGATGTATTTACCCTATTTCTCACTGCGCCAGACGATTCTTTCAATTGGGACATCCGGGTGGGACAATCTCCTGAGGGTCGATATTCTGCGGTGTATCGGAGTTTCGGCTCTTTTCCTGCAGTTGTGGTTTCTGCTGAAGCCTAAGCGTATTGCTACATGGATAGTCGTCGGAGCGATCACAATTGCGTTGCCGATTTTGACGCCGGTTGTGCGACAGAGCGATTTTGTTCTGAATCTCCCGGCTTTCATCAGATACTATTTTGTCGACTCGCGGTTTCCACTCTTTTACTATGCTTCGTTCCTCTTCCTCGGGTTCATGCTGGGATCTTTGTTTACTAACCGCCAGGGTTCCTGGCTGAAATATTCAGTGATAGCTGCAGTACTGCTCATTCTTTTCGGACAGGTCTTGAACTGGTCAGGGGCGTTATACGCGCTGCGCGGTTTCATTACCAGGGGCGGTGTGATAATACTACTTACGGTGCTGCTTGAGAGGGGGGAGAGACTATGGGAACGCATGCCCCGGGCAGTCAAATATTTTGGCAAAGAATCGCTCGTGGTTTATGTAGTGCACCTCATGATCATTTATGGTTCAGTGCTCAACAGAGGTCTGGTATCTTACTGGGGGCGGACGTTGTCCTATTCTGAGGTCTACCTGTTCGTTGTGTGGTTGTTTGCTGCGATGGTGATCCTTGCCTATTTCTGGCATAAGCTGAAACTTGAACACATGCCGGTCGCGCATTGGGTGAAAAATACCATATACTGGTCATTTCTGGCTCTCTTCTTGTTGAAGCCGCATTAGCTAAAACGCTTGAAATTACGGCATTTTCTCGCTGGCTTGACCGAATTCATTGACCGATTGTCTGTTCACCCTTGACAAAGAGGATTTTTTTGTTATAATATAGTTGCTAATAGCAATTGTTGTTATTAGCAATAAAGGTGAATCAGATATGAGCAAAAAGCTATTTGAACTTATTATTATGCTGATGAAAAAATGCCAGCTGACCGAAACTAAGATCAGAAATGAATTTGGTCTTTCGGCAGCAGAATACAACGCGCTCCTGACGATCAGACGCGACGAGAAAATGTTGTGTAACGCGTTTTCGGAGAAGATGGGTCTTTCTGCATCCAGGGGCAGCCGGATCATCGACCGCCTCAAGAAGAAAGGATTCGTCAAGGGCGAGGCAGTACCTGATGACCGTAGGATTCTCAAAATTTCAATGACCGATAAGGGTATAGAGTTGAAGAACCTTATCGGCAAGAGAATGGATGAATGCGAAAACAATATATTGGGTAAGTTATCGACACAGCAGCGTGAGGATGTACGCAACGCACTCGAGATGCTGTCGGAGATAATGTAGTCGAAAGGACGTTTATGAAGGGAAGAGAAATCGCCGAAGCAACTGTGGTCAATTATGCACAGATGTTTGACCTCTCACTCACTAAGGACAAAATGATGGACATGATGCCCGGGCTCCTGCTCTTTCTCGCCCGGCGACCCGAGATGATTACACAGGTATTGGAGAGAATGCTTCCGATGATGGAGCAAATGAATATCGAAGTCAGTCACGATCTATTGATAGAGATGATGCCGTCTGTAGTCAAGGCTGTGAATATGGAACCGGGATTGGGAGGCGATGTCTTCAAGAGAATGGTCCCGATGATGGATGCGTTCAAACTCAAGATGAACTTCTATGTTATGAAAAATGTCATGGGTATGATGATGTTGATGATGATGCGCCATCCGACGGCAATTCCCGGTATGATGAAAGTGATGCCCAAGATGATGGATTTCAGTTTCTACACAAATTTTACGAGTAAGATAAAAGGAGTATTCCATGCACGAAACAAATAGGGATTGGCTGCCTGGTTTCGATAAGAAATTTGCCGAACTCACCCATCAGATGGTAAAAGATCTGGAAAAATGCCTGCAGTGCGGTAAGTGCACCGGACAGTGCCCGGCAGCGAAGTTATCTTCATACAACCCGAGAGAGATCATACGCGATCTGCGCATGGGCAACGTGGAAAAAGTGATCAGCAGCCACGAATTATGGTTGTGTTTTTTCTGCAGCGGCTGTTACGCAGTGTGCCCGCGGGACATAAATTTCCCGTTCGCGATTTCCATGTTGCGCTATGCTGCGCTCGCGCAGGGATACGGCTGGGAAGAAGTGAAGAAGATTAAGGACCCGTATGCTCAGGATTATTACAATACAGGTCTCTCGGTGAATATCAACGAGAGGAATATCGGCGTTAAAAGAGAGATCGCGAAGAATTCAGGAACCGATGGTCGGATCGAAACGGTACGCAAAAAGATGGGTTTGCCGCCCAAGAGACAGGTGTCGGAACGCGCGATGAGCGAGATCAAGTTCATCGCCGATGCGACGGGAATGACCGATCTGTTCAAAGAAATAGACAAGAAACAGGCGAAAGAGAAGAAATGGAACTACGGCAGTGCGGCTGACATGGTTAAGGTTAAGAAGGGGCCGAATCAGAAATTCATCGACGTTGAGGAAGAAGATAAGGAAAAGATATGTTGAGGAGGATTTAAGCATGCCACGCCAGGAAATATTAGAGAAAACAAAATTGTCAGACAGGATGTTTCTGTTCCAACCATGCGTCGGGAGTAACAAATACCCCGGCTTGATCACCGCATCGATCGAATTCTTCCGCAAGCTCGGGATCGAACTCGTGACCAGTGATGATCAAACATGCTGTGGAGGTTTCCTGACCTTCACCAATGTTGCCCAGCCGACGAGCACAATGCCCGCAGTGGCGCGTAATATCGCGGTGGCCGAGGAAATGGGTTTGGATATTCTTACGCTGTGCAATGGATGTCATACATTCCTGACTGAATTTTCACATTTTATGAATGACCGTCCACCCGTGAAAAACGTGGTCAATGTGATATTATCCATGATCGGCCGCGAGTACAAGGGTAATCAGGACATATACCATTCGCTGGAGATAATCTACAAGCTGAAGGAGCGTATCCGGGCAAACGTGACCCGGCCGCTCAATGGTATGAAATTCGCCACTCATTACGGATGCCACTACTTGAACGGCTTCAAGAAAACCGCTTTAGATGATCCTCACATGCCGACGATCATGGAAGAACTTATCGAGGCTATGGGCGGTGAGATCGCGGAGTACGGCGAGAACAGGACTTGCTGCGGCACGGGTTTGACACAGATCATCATCAACAAGGAGGAATTGTCGCTGCCGCATACGAAGATGAAACTGGACAATCTGAACGCGGCTGAGCCGGACGCAGTAGTTGTCGTCTGTCCGTACTGTCTTGCCCAGATCGACAGGATGCAGCAGAAATTGAACTACCGCCGATCGGGCAAGTACCGGGTACCGGTCATTCATCTGGTTCAACTCATCGGACTGGCACTCGGAGTCGATATCGTGAAACTTGGTTTTGATGCGCACGCGATCAGCTTCAAAGATTTCTTGAAGAAATTCGATTCGATCCACGCGAAAGCAGAGGTGCATAATGGCTAAGGTTGGTGTATTCGTATGTCATTGCGGGGTAAACATCGCGGCCAAGGTGGATGTGAAGAAGGTCGTCGACACGCTGAAAGATATGCCTGAGGTCGGCTTCGCTCAAGAATACAAATTCATGTGCTCTTCACCCGGGCAAGAACTTATCAGAAAAGCGATCAAGGATAACAACATTAACCGTGTAGTCGTTGCTGCCTGTTCACCGCGCATGCATCTACCAACTTTCCAGAAAGCACTGGCGAGCGAAGGATTGAACCCGTATCTCGTCTCCATGGCGAATATCCGCGAACAGTGCAGCTGGGTGACCGATGATCCGGCTGAGGCTACGCAGAAAGCGATCGACCTTGTAGCACGGCAGATAAAGCGGGTTGTGCACCAGGACCCCCTGGATGAGATTTACGTGCCCATGACCAAGACCGCTCTGGTCATCGGCGGGGGTATTGCCGGCATCCAGGCGGCGCTCGATATCGCGGACGGTAATCGCAAGGTAATTCTCGTGGAGAAGAGCCCGAGCATTGGCGGCCGCATGGCACAGCTTGACGAGACTTTTCCGACACTGGACTGCAGTCAGTGTATTCTGACCCCGAAGATGGTCGAGGCAGCACAGCATCCGAACATCGAGATCCGGGTCAATTCAGAAGTGAAAAAAGTTGATGGTTACGTAGGCAACTTTGAAGTTACCATTGAGAAAAAAGCGACGTATGTCGACGCGCAAAAGTGTATTGGTTGCGGAATTTGCCAGGAGAAGTGTCCGGTCAAGACAGTGCCGGATGACTTCAATGCCGGGCTGAACACGCGCGCCGCCATCGCCATTCCTTTCCCTCAGGCAGTACCTGCGATCCCAGTTATTGAAGCAGATTACTGCAAGAAACTGATTGAGAACAAGTGCGGTGTGTGTGCGAAAATATGCCCGGCCGAAGCAGTAGTTTATGATGACACTCCCAAACAGGAGACGGTGAATGTTGGTGCCATTGTTGTCGCCACCGGATACAGGGAAATGGACCCGGCAGTATACACAGAATACGGGGGCATGAAGTATCCCGACGTCATTACTGGCATGCAGTTCGAACGTCTCATTTCGTCGACCGGTCCGACCGGTGGCGAGTTGAAACGACCGAGCGACGGTAAGATACCCAAGACCGTGGTTTTCGTTCAGTGCGTGGGCAGCCGTGATGAATCAAAAGCACATGCTTATTGCAGTGGTATATGTTGTATGTATACGGCCAAGCACACGATGCTATACAAACACCACGTACCTGACGGCCAGGCGTACGTGAGTTACATCGACGTGCGGGCGCCGGGAAAGACCTACGAAGAGTTCGTCAGAAGGGCGATCGAAGAGGAAGATGTGAGATATCTACGTGGTCGTGTGGCGAAGATCCGTCGTCTGCAGAACGGGCAGTATCGTGTCTACACCGAAGATACGCTGGTCGGAAGAGCCGTGCATATCGACGCGGACATGGTCGTTCTTGCGAGCGCGGTAGAACCTCAGAAAGACGCGGTGGGATTGGCTCAGATCCTTGGTATCGCCTGCGATGCGGATGGTTTCTACACCGAAGCACATCCAAAATTGAAGCCCATCGAAACTGCGAGTGCTGGTGTTTTCCTTGCTGGCGCATGTCAGGGTCCGAAGGACATACCGGCGAGCGTCCAGCAGGGCAGCGCGGCAGCCAGCAAAGTTCTCGCTTTATTTGCCAAGGACACAATGGTCAAGTCGCCCCAGATCGCTGCCGTTGACCCGACTGCCTGTACCGGTTGCCTTACCTGCTCGTATGTCTGCCACTACTCGGCGATCGAGGAAAAAGAGTTTGGCAAACGGCGCGTTGCCGAGATCATTCCCGGCAAGTGTCAGGGGTGCGGTGCATGCGTGGCAACGTGCAAAGGAAAGGCGATTACGCTAGCCGGATTCAGCGACGATGAGATCTACGAGGAGATCGTATCATGCAGATAGAAAAAGAACCAAAAATCCTGGCAATCTTGTGCAAATGGTGCAGCTACGCAGGAGCCGATCTGGCAGGCACGAGCCGTTTCGCCTACCCGGCAAATGTCAGGATCGTCCAGGTTCCGTGTTCGGGCAGGGTCGATCCGATAATGATATTCAAGGCATTTGTTGAAGGCTACGATGGCGTTATGGTGAGTGGTTGCCATCCGGGCGATTGCCACTACACTACGGGGAATTATCACGCGCGTCGCAGGATAGCGGTTGCCCGTCGGTTGCTTGAGTTTGTGGGCGTGCATCCTGACCGCATGCATTTTACCTGGATCTCCGCGGCCGAAGGCAAGAAATTCGCCGAGGTTTGTTCCCGTTTCACGGATAAACTAAAGAACCTGTCCGGAACCGAAAAGACACTCGCGCGGAAGGAGCTCGCGACATGAACGAGATGAGAAACAAGATCGAGGAACTTTTCAAGAACGGAGAGATCGATGCAGTGCTCGGTTATCGCGAGGATCCAGCAACCGGTGAAGTTAAGGCGGCTGTCTTCAAGAAGGATGAAGCACTCGATGATATGGTCTTCGACGGAAGATGTGTGCAGAATTTGGTTAATTACTTGCCCACCCTTGTAGCACGATACAGGAAAGTCGGTATCGTATTGAAAGGGTGTGACGGGCGTTCACTGGTAACCCAACTGGTTGAGCACCGTATAAACAAAAACCAGATAGTCGCGCTTGGCGTTGGGTGCGAAGGCGTGAAGTTAGATGGTAAAGAAGCGGACAAGTGTGATGATTGCGCTACCAGCATGTCGCCGATCGCCGATTATGAATTCGGCGAGAAAAAGCACAAGAAAGAACCGGCGTTTTCGAAGGTTGAAGAAATAGAGAAGATGTCGCCGGCTGAACGCTGGAAATTCTTCGCTGATTATTTCGCAAGATGCGAACGTTGTTACGCGTGCCGGCAGATCTGTCCTTCCTGCTATTGTGAGATCTGCGTTGCAGACCAGCAGGAACCAAAGTGGATTGAACCCTCGGCAAAACTCTCGGCCAATACCATGTGGCATCTGATCAGAGCATATCATCTGGCCGGACGCTGTGCGGATTGCGGAGAGTGTGAGCGTGTATGCCCGCAGGAGATCCCGATGAGACTTCTGAATAACGCACTGGAAAAAGCCGTCCATGAATTATTCGACGTCCGTCCCGGGACGGTGCCCGATGAGATTCCACCACTTGTCGTGTTGAGCAAGGAAGACCCGGATACGATTCTGGAGGGCAAAAATGAATAAGTGGCATAAGATGAAGCGAACCGATCTGCAGAAATTCGTCTCCCGGCTTGCGGAAAAGTGGGAGGTATGGGTGCCTTACCGCGCAGACGGCAAGTGGGAATTCGGCATTTACGATGCCATGAAGGATCTGGATTTTCCGGAGAGTATAATACACGTTTCGCTGAAGAGCCTGTTCTTCCCCAAGCGGCGTCCCGTAGCCAAATACGAAGAGGATAGCAAGTGGTCTCTGCAGGCTGTCGTTCCGGAAGACAGACCGCGTATCGTCATTGGTCTGCATCCTTGTGATGTTGCCGGCATCGAATACATGGACAAGGTTTTCTTGAAATCCGAACATAAGGATGCGATGTACGAAGCGGAACGAGAACGTACTATGTTGATCGGTATGATCTGCAGCGAGATGGAAGATAATTGCCATTGTACGGACCGGGGACTGGCCCCGGATTCTACGCGTGGTATGGATGTCGCTTTCGTAGAGGCAGATGACCACTATCTATTCAAAAGCATGACCGACAGGGGAAAACAGGTTATGCAATCCGAATATCTGAAGGAAGTTGATGAGAAGCCGGAGAAAAAAGAGTGGCCGGCCGGCAAATACGCAATTGCATCTCCTGAAGAATTCATGGAGATGTACGATGACAAGATCTGGCATGAACTGTCGGATATATGTTTGACTTGCGGTATTTGCACCTACGCATGTCCGACCTGTGTCTGCTTTCTGGTGACCGATGAAAAGTTTAAAGGTAAGGGTGAGCGCGTAACGGTCTGGGACAGCTGTCAACTGCAATCTTATTCGAGAATGGCGGGCGGACATAATACGAGGAAAACACCTGCGAGCCGGGTGCGTAACCGGACCCTTGATAAGTTCGCCTACAGTCATCTAAGGTACGGTCAGATCTCGTGTACTGGCTGCGGTCGGTGTGTAATGGTCTGTCCATTGAAGAGAAGTTTTCCCCAGCTCGGCGCCCGTCTTTCAGAAAGAATAGAGGAAAAGAAAAAGGGTAAAGCCAAAGCCGGTACGCGGTCAAAGGAGGCTTGATATGACGACGATCGAACTCGTGCCAAAACCAGCAACGATCAAGAAGGTAATTGAAGAATCTAGAGACGTTAAGAGCTATGTCTTACAGATGAACAGAGCCCAGAAAATGGCGGCCCGCCCCGGGCAGTTTGTTGAAGTCTCTGTTCAAGGCTTCGGTGAAGCAACCTTCGCGGTCACCCGGACCGCCAAGGACAAAACCGACTTCACGATCTCTGTCAAGCGAATGGGGCATCTAACAAAAATGCTGCATCGTGCAGCACCGGGTGACGTAGTCGGCGTCCGAGGACCGTATGGAAACAGTTTTCCGGTCGATGCCTGGAAGGGGAACGGTATAGTCGTGATCGGCGGCGGTATTGGGTTGGCGCCGCTACGTCCGGTCATAGACCATATCCTGCAGCACCGGACGAATTTCGGTAAGCTGGAGATCATTTTTGGTGCGCGTACACCCGATGACATTCTTTACAAAGAAGATCTCAGGATATGGGAAAATGATAAGAGCATTGCATTACATACAACGATAGATGTACCGTTTGAAGGCTGGAGCGGTCGGGTCGGGGTGGTGCCGGTCGTTGTCAAGGATCTGGCACCGAGACCGGACAACAAAATAGCGATCGTTTGCGGACCCCCCATAATGATAAAATTCACCGCTGCTGCACTGAGGGAATTGAAATGGCCGGGTAATAGAGTTTACACGACACTCGAGATGAAAATGCAGTGTGGTATCGGTCAGTGCGGTCGGTGTAACATAGGTGAGAAATTTATCTGTAAGGATGGTCCCGTATTCAGTTTGGACCAGATCCCAGAACACGCGCTATAGTTAATGACCCATTACATCTAACCAGTTCACTTCCACCTCCAAATGCCCCGCCATTAAGGTGAGGGGCGTTTCATTTGTAGAATCATTGACCGTTTAATCTTCAGTTTTGTGAAACTTTTTGCCCCTTGGCTGCGTATATTATAGTGATGGCTAACAAGAAAAGAGCGTTCACAAGAAAAGAAGGAGGAATAATGAGAATTTACCTGGCTATTTTGCTCTTATTGAGCGTGTCGGTCGGGCAAGCATTGTCTGATAAGGATGAATATGACGGCTTGATGCCTGCGGTTGAGGTTGTTGCCAGCAGATGCAATTTTGAAGGGCCTGCGTACGTCGGGTCATTACCTGCTGTTGATGTTACGGCTCCACGATACGAATTTGAAGACGACGCATGGAGCGGTTTGATGCCGGAGACTATAGTCACAGCAGTACGCACCGCACCCGTGGATATTGCCTATCTTGGCAGCGCGGGGTTCGCTCGATAACCAGTGACATCATGAAACGGCGAATGTTGTATGCTTCAATATTTCTCCTGGTGGTCGGTCTGACCGGATGCTCTCACTATGCCGCCCGGGAGATGAGCAGTGAGCGTTACCTCAGGCGGTATCTTGATGAAAATGAGAACATATATGAAGATATTTGTGTGCAAATGGGTTCGGCATACTGGAATTATTATGCTCAGGAGGCCGAAGCCGATCTTGCCACGCCGCGCGAGCGTTTCAGGGAATTACTGACGAGTGATACACTTAACAGGGTTGTCGAATCCTGGTATTCCAACAGGATGGCGATCAAAGATCAGGTACTGAGAAGCAGGGTGATAGTCTGGCATAATGTACTCACCGCGGCAAAGGTTGAGATGGATCCGGAAATATTCGACCTCAGGAATAGATTGGAAATGTGGCTCGCTGAGACCGACGACGTTTCTTCTATTCCCTCCAGAGAGGAGATGGACAGTGTTATGCTGAGGCTGATGGAATTACGCAATACCAGATCACAGAGTCTTGGGTTTGAAAATTTCGCTGAACTGGTTTTGGAGGTAAACGGTATCGGTGCCGAATGGTTCTATGAATTAGTTAAGAAAATAGATGCCGCCACCGCAGAACCGTATGCAGAATTATTGGAGGAACTCAAACAGGAACTGGGCAAGTCTGAGATCGATGCCAATGATATTGGCAAATTGTTCGGTCTGTACTACGTAACAAATCAAGGCGCTCCAATCCCGGCAGAAAAGATGGATTCTCTGATTATGGAGACGATCGAAGGCATCGGTATTGAATTCGAAGATTTGAACGTCGATATCGTTGAACAGGACTTGCCCGGTGGGGTAGGTGGTCAGTCACTTGCCATTCGCATACCTGAGGATTTCAAGGTTGTCGTGATGGATGACCTTTCATTCTATGACCGGGTGCATGAGATCGGACATGGCGCCCAGTATACGTTTACCGCGATCGGTTATCCGATATTAGAGGGCTATGAATGGTGTTTGGGAAGCGACTGCGGCGCATATTCTGAAGGTATTGCCGAGACCCTCGCCAAGTTCGTTCGCAGTGATGAATGGCAGAGAAGAAATGGGGAAATGGGTGACGAAGATATCATGGCTCAAAAAGAGTTGCTCAGAAAGTATATGCCGCTGTACCTTCGCACTCTACTAGTTAACTCTATGTATGAAACTGCACTATACGATGATCTGGCACGAGACCATCTGGAAATATGGCAGATGCTCCATAAGAAGTATCTTTCATTAGAAAAATCGACGTTCAGACCGATCCCATTTGCCAATATCATTCACGTATCTTATCCCATATATGTACAGAATTATTTGATCTCCGATGTAATTGCCTGGCAGATACACGAAACTCTCCAAGACAAATTCGGTACCGCCTACGCGTTTGACACGCGTGTCGGACCTTTCTTGAAGGAATACTTCTACAATGATGGCGGATTGATTCCATGGCAGATGCGGTTGAAAAACGCGACCGGCAGAGCACTCGATATTGATGGTTACCTGAGTGCTGGTGGTTTAGAGGGAAAAGAATAAATATTTAGTCATAAAGCACCCCGCGGCTCCGCCCTCACGCGCAAGGGCGGAGCCGCTTCTTTGTGACCAAAATACTAGCACTGATCGTTGTGTCCGTTATTTCCGTTAGATTCGTTAATATCGCTGGCAACATATTTGTAATCTTGTTACAACGGGATTAACGATAATAACGAGTTAACGGGCTAAACGATACCTACAGTAATAGCGGGAATAGCGAGCAAAACGAAACTAACGTTTTCTGTATCGAGCATGAGACCAGAGGTATGCCTCTGGTCTGCGTTGACAAATCGCCAATATATGTTATAATAAACGAATGGCTCTAAAATTCAGCATATCTGGATTGCGTGGTGTGGTTGACAGAGACTTAAATCCTGATGTGGTATTCAAATACGCAAGATCCTATGGAGGATTTGTTGACTCAGGGCATGTCATTATCGGGCGGGATACTCGCGAATCCGGTAATCCCTATCGTAAGGCAGTCATACAGGGTCTACGGTCTGTAGGATGTCGGGTTACTGATCTTGGAATCGTCCCCACGCCGACCGTACTATTTATGGTAAGAAAAATGAGGGCGAAGGGCGGTATTGTGATCACGGCAAGCCATAATCCAATGCAGTGGAATGCTCTGAAATTTGTATCATCACAAGGCCTTTTCCTGAATGAAAGGCAGTTCAAAAGGTTTGCTGATAGCATTATGGAGAGCGGCGAGCCGGTACGCCACAAAAAACAGAAGGTGGAGTTATTTAAATCGGGTCTTCAGGAACACATACGAAAAATAGTATCAAAAGTCAAACCCCTGCAAAGCCCATTCCGCGTCGCTGTTGACGCGGTAAACGGAGCTGGTTCGGTCGGATTGCCTCGGGTGCTGGAAGAAATGGGCTGCAAGGTATTCCGGCTGAATTGCCGTTTTTCACCTGTCTTTCCACGCCGGCCAGAACCGACCCGGGAAAACATTGGTGCCCTGAGCCGTTTCGTCAAGAGATGCAAATTGGACATCGGGTTCGCGTGCGACCCGGACTGTGACCGTATCGCGGTTGTCGATGAGAAAGGACGGGCGATCGGTGAGGAGAATTCCCTCGTGCTTGCTACGGACTATATTCTGAGCCGCAAAAAGGGTGGCGTGGTGACCAATCTTTCCACCACCGCGCTGATGGATTTCGTTGCCCGTAAACATAATGCCCGTTTGTATCGCACGAGAGTGGGCGAGGCGAATGTAGTGTCAAAGATGAAATCGGCGGCGGCAGTCATTGGCGGAGAAGGTAATGGTGGTATCATCTATCCTGCACTTAACTTCACACGCGACGCTATGGTCGGCGCTGCTCTGATCATGAAATTTGTGGAAAAATCCGGGGTTTCTATATCAGAAATAATGGCCGGTTATCCTCAATATTTTATCATCAAGAAAAAATTGATCTTGAGCAAAGAGCGGTTCGAAGAAAAAAAGCAGACTATCGTCGATGCATTTCGCGGCAAACTGGATTATACTGATGGGCTGAAGATAATCAGCGATGAATATTGGATCCACATAAGGCCGTCCCAGACCGAACATGTCGTAAGGATCATCGGGGAATCAAGAGATAGAACACAGATCGAAAACTACATGACTAGAGTAAAGAACATACTCTACCGGGGATAGTTCTTTTTACAGCAGGAAAGAGATAAAGAAAAGGGGCAGATTTCTCTGCCCCTTTTCAGTTTTATCGTAGTATCCGTTTAGCGTACGACGATCAGTTTCTTTGTTACTCTCTGATCTTCACCCTGTAGTTGGTAGAAGTAGACGCCACTAGCAACCTGTTTTCCAGTATTGTCACGGCTGTCCCAGACAACACTATGTGTGCCTGCTTCGACGCGCTGGTCAACCAGTGTCCTAATCAGTTTCCCTGATACGTCGTAAACCGTGAGCGATACATTCTGTGCGTTCGGTAACTGGTATGAGATAATGCCGGCTGTCTTCATCGGGCTCGGCACAATCTGAGCAAGGTTGAAAGTAGACAGTGCTTTGCTGCTGTTCTCGTCGATACCAGGTTCGTCGAGCGGAATGACCTTCAGGCGCATCATGAAATCACCAGAAGCCTCTGGTGTCCAGAGGCTACCCTGGTAGTTCCACATCTGCCCGACGTAATCAACTGCTACATCACGAAGCAGGCCCACCGAGTCTCCCGGTCCAATGATATATCCGACAAATATCCCGTAGGGATTGGCCGTGCTGATGTTGAGGTCAGTCAGGTCGATGGTCGACCATTGATACCCTGGTGATTCAAACCCAGCGATCGAGTCGATGAACGGGCCTGGAGCCGCAGCGCCAACTGCCTGGTAGACACGGATGTCAACGGTGCCGGGACCCTCGAACAAGAACTTGACCTGGTGCAGCAGACCGCTATCAATGCCAACATCTGTAAATTCGAATCGTGTAAAGCAGCCATCTCCTGGTGTCACCACCAACGGAGCATAGTTAGGCTGACCGTCATCATAGATTATGGTTCTGGCATTGGTCACCTCGAAATTGAGCAGTGCGGTCTGTCCCCAGTTGCCGGCGTTATCGGCGGCGCGTACGCGGTACCATATGTCAGTGTGCCAACTCTGCGCCGGAATATCGGCTTCATAGATATTCGTGCCTGTACTCACCATGGGTATGGTGACCCCTGAACTGCCTTCGACCTGGTAGTATAAGACCACAGAATCGGTATTCACACCGGTACCTGGATCAGTTATCGTAGCCGTAACCGTATAGTTGTTCACGGTGTCGGCAGTATCAGCCAGCGGTGTGTGAACGATGTTCGGTGGCACCAAATCCGGCGGCGGTGAGTCAGCGATCCTGACATCATCGATGAAGAACCCCTGCCCGCCCGAAAGCGCGTCGTATGCGAAAGTGAAGCGGACCTGTACTTGATTACCCGGTGAAACATAACCTAAAGAGACCAGGTCCTCAGAACTGACGTTGACCCAGTCCGGGTTTGTCGAGTAGCAGTAAGCCCAGGCAGTGAGCAATTGGCCGGTATTCGCCAGCGGTGAATCGTAAGTGGGATTTAGATGCCCTGCTGCTGCCGGGTCGACCTGTGCCCACGTACTACCACTGTTGGAGGAAATCTCGACGATCGCGCCATCGAAATTCGTCGCTGCACCTTCCAGATCAGCCCAGTAGCTGAACGAAAGATAGAATGCAGGCCAGCCGGTAATATCAATAGTTGGTGTCGCAATCCAGGTAAGGTAGCCTGGGTTTGCGCCTGGTGATGGGTAGACTGCCACGTCAGTTGACGGATGGCCAGGATACCTGTATCCGTCCCATGCCGGAGCCTGCGGTCCATAGTTATCAGTAGTATCTCTCATTCCCCACAGCCCTGATGCTACATCACCGCCCGTTGTCCATGGTGCGATGGCCGACCGCTCAAAACTGTCGACGAACTCCTGTCGCATCGGGATCAACACCGGGACTGATTCACGTGATAGCTCAAGATATACAGTGTTGGTGGTGCTTGCTTGATTTTCGATTTCAGTAGCACTTCCGACGGTCGCCATAACCAGCATGGCGGTGAATACCAACACACAATTGACCTTTTTGTCAATCATCAATACCTCCTTTATTCTGTTGCATTTCTTTAAAATGATGCCCCTTTTGTGATGTGTATCTACTCATACAGATTCCTTCGGACAATTACTATCGCTCACCTCCTTTCAGTCGAAAGGAACGGGCATCAGCCCATGTTATAGTATTCTAGACTTCTCATCATATTCTATTTATTTCCAATCGACATGTCAACCGTTATCTGCATGCTGTCCGGTCGACGCTGCTTCATATCGCCGTAGACAGGTAATATGGGTCTAATCCTGTACCTGCTTGACATTTTGACGAATGGTGATAGAATTGAGAGCAACACAACTTATGACTTTCTGGCAGGAAATAGGATCAGATAGCATTTGAAAGGAGCTATAACTAATGAGATATGCTTACGTGATTTTATGTCAGATGATGTTGTTGACCACTCTACTGGGCGGGCAGTCAAGTGACTTCACAGTGGTGGAATTGGTCCCGGTCCAGCAGAGGGGCAAATGGGGTTATATCGACGGCGCGGGCAAGCAGGTCATCGAGCCACGCTTCAGGGGTGCCGGTTTCTTTTCCCAAGGCCTCGCTGCCGTGAAGTTGGATAACAAGTGGGCATTTATCGACCAGAGTGGGAACATAATGATCAAGCCGCAATTCACTCCTTTCAGTGTTTCGGCTGGGCAGACTTTTACGGCTAATGTGACATTGATCGTGTTGCCGTAGATCTTTGCCGTCAATATTCAATCAGGAGAGGTTTAACGACCTCTCCTTTTTGTTTTCAATAGAAAAAGGCCGGCATGCGCCGGCCTTTTTACAGCAGGGAATGTATTAGTTGATATCGATTTCGATATGCTTGGGTTTCAGTGATTCTGGCTTCGGAAGAGTAACATGGAGCACGCCGTCCTTGTAAGTGGCTTTCACTTTGTCGGCATCAACGGTCGCGGGTAATCTTATCATTCTGCGGAATTGTCCGTAGCAGCGTTCGATACGATGAACTGTTTTGTCTTTCTTCTCGTTTTCGCGTGTTCTTTCACCGGAAATCGTAAGCATATCATCCTGTACCGATACCTTTATATCCTCTTTTGTCATGCCCGGTATCTCTGCCCTGACCATCAGATTGCCATTGCTTTCCTCTATATCGATTGCGGGTTTCCAGTAATTGTCAAGATCACCTTGGCCACTTCCAAAAAATGTATCGAAGAGGCGGTCCATATCGTCTCTCATGCTAACTAACTCTCTGAAGGGTTCCCATGGTTTCATTTGCTTTTCGTTCATATTAATGACCTCCGTCTGAATTTTAGACAAAAAACAGTGGTTTTCGTTTAGTCGCTTTTGCGGGATTTCTTAGAAGGTGAAATACTTTGAAAAATCAATCTGAAAGCCTTCCGGGTAATACTCGCCGCGTTCCTTATCGACGATATAATTGCCCCGGTACTGCTTTTTCACGATCATGCTGAGTGCTTCACAGAATTTATCGATCTCTTCTTTTTTATTATAGAGGCCGAAACTTATGCGTATGGTGCCAGGTATTTTTGACCGGTCGCGGGCAAGGATGTGCTTTTCGACCTCCTTTGCATCCTCCGGCGTTACGCCCAGTAAAGATTTCACGTAGGGGTGCGCGCAGAAACAACCATTTCTGACACCGATTCCGCCTTCGTAACTCAATATCGCCGAGACTAAAGCGTGGTCCATATCCGCCACGTTGAGGCTTATGACGCCAAGCCGATTGCGGGCATTGTCCGGGTCCTTGTCGCCGTATATCAGAACTTCGGGCATGGCAGACAATTTTCGGAGAGCGTATGACGTCAGATCGGCCTCGTGCTCGATGATCGAGTCAAAACCTACCTGATCTATCAATTTTACAACTTCCGCAAGTGCTACAACACCCACAATATCAGGCGTGCCGGCTTCTTCTCGCTCTGGCAAATCCTTCCAATATGCACTCTCGAGATCGACGATATCTACCGTGCCGCCGCCTACATAATCCGGGTCGCCGTGCTCGAACACCGATCTGTCTGCGACCAGCACCCCAATGCCATAGGGTGCGTACATTTTGTGTGCTGAGAATGCGAGATAATCGATGTGTTGCGGATCTTCCTTCGGTTTTACGTTCATCGGACGGTGAGGAGCAAGCTGTGCTGCGTCGACCGCGATCTGTGCTCCTGCTGCGTGTGCTCTTTCCGCATATTCATGGATCGGATTGATATAACCGGTAACATTCGACGCTCCACTGATAGCCAGCAAACATATCTTGCCTTTGTATTTGTTGATCTTGTTGCATAGATCGTCATGGTCCACGGTGCCGTCCCGCTTGATATCGATGTGTATGATCTTCCCGACTTTACGCCACGGCAGTTCATTTGAATGATGTTCCATTACCGACGTAAGTATCACAGGTTTCTCTGCTTCCCCGGCCATGCGGGAGATGATCGGACACTGAAAGCGCCACGCAAGTTTGTTGATTGCCTCGGTAGTATTTTTGCAGAATATGACGGCTGAATGGGTATCGGCGCCGACAAAACGGGCGATTATGTTTCTCGCTTCTTCAAAAACCCAGGACGAAAGTTGAGATTTAAATCCCGTTCCGCGGTGTACGTTTGAATACCACTTGCTGAATTCGTTGACCTTTTCCTGGACCGGCCGCAGGGTAGGTGTGCTTGCTGCGTTATCAAAATTTATGTACCTGGTTTTTGTACCGTCGAGAAGGGGTACTTCTTCGTTGAACCCAACTATTTGTTTCTGTAATTCTTTCAGATCCATGCATTAGCCTCACTTTTTCCGATCTCTCAACAAGAATAAAAGGGACAGCACATTATACTGGATTAAGGCGCATAGTCAAGTTCATGAATGCCATTTTTTAATTGGTGGCGATGATCGAGCGGGCCCTGCACGCTCTCTGTTGACTTAACACGCTCTCTGTGTATTATTAGCTGTACGCAATAAATAAATCATGACAAAAGCTAAGGAGGTAATGATGCAATATATCCGCGAGCCACGACCGCTCTATGTTACTTGCATTGTTGGGATCCTGCTGCTGTGCACGACGCTGTCGGCGGCAGCACAGTTCGAGGCAGATATGATCGATTCTGTCCATCAAGATGGTACGAAGAGGGAGAGCAAGTTGTATGTCAAGGGTTACAGATACCGGACAGAGCAGGTGGAAAATGAGCAGGAAATCGTTGTCCTGGTCGACCAGGAAGAAGGTCTGACACGCGTTCTTTTCACTCTTGATAAAACGTACACCGAGATGCCGAACGATGATACGCAGAGTCTGATCAATGATCCTTTTCAGTCCGCCAGGTACATGGAAGTGTTGGGTGGAAAACAGAAGATAGGCAGTGAGGAGATAGCAGGATACGCATGCGACATTTACCTGGTCAAATACGATACAATGGAACTCGCGAAGATGTGGGTGGCCGGGAAATTAGAATTTCCGCTGAAGATAGTGATGCTCGGTAAGTTCGGCAGGACAATGTTGTTAAAGAACATAGAAGAATCTTCGTTTAAGGATGATTTGTTCACTTTGCCTTTGGGATATCTAAGAATGTACGATCCGGAGGATTTGAAACCGGAGCCGCCAGAGTGGGTCGC
>Ga0224495_10000090_pt1 | contig 68502 bp, 64 predicted proteins | sample SF_Jul11_sed_USG_FD_168128 | JGI IMG/M metagenome (GOLD analysis project Ga0224495, IMG submission 168128) | Sediment microbial communities from San Francisco Bay, California, United States - SF_Jul11_sed_USGS_4_1 | ecosystem: Environmental > Aquatic > Marine > Sediment | place: USA: California...
TTCGGTCAATTTATTGGCCGGGGTAGTAAATATTTTTTTTGTTGGATTTACTTCGATAAGCTCACCCAGGTAGAAAAAGCTTGTTATGTCTGATATTCTGGCTGCTTGCTGCATATTATGGGTGACAATGACTACAGTATAGGTTTCTTTTAATTCAAGAATAAGTTCTTCGATTATCTGGGTACTTATCGGATCGAGTGCACTTGTAGGTTCATCCATTAAAATTACTTCTGGTTGAGTTGCAATACTGCGGGCAATACAAAGTCGTTGTGCCTGACCTCCAGATAAATTCAAAGCAAGATCGTTCAACCGGTTTTGTACCTCTTTCCAGAGACCTACTCGTTGTAGAGACGTTTCAACGATATGCTCAATTTTAGATTTGTTCTTTTCTCCGGCAATTTTAATTCCATATGCTACATTTTCAAAAATAGTTTTTGGAAAGGGATTGGGCTTTTGAAATACCATGCCAATTCTTCTTCTTAATAAAGTTACATCGATTTTTTTATTATCATAAATATCAGTTTCATTATCAAGTAGAATTTGTCCGGTGATAACTGCTTGAGGAATAAGATCGTTCATTCGATTAAAACAGCGTAATAACGAAGATTTTCCGCATCCTGATGGACCAATGAAGGCCGTAATATTGTTTTTGGAAATATCCAGAGTAATGTTTTTTAAAGCCTGAGCGGCGCCATAATTCAAATTTAACTGTCTGACTGTTAATTTCATTTTGTTTTTATTTGATCTCCATTTTATAAATGCTATCTGTACGATCCAATTTTTTTTGTAATTGTGCTACGAATATAAATAGCGATTCCATTAAGGCAGAGTACAAGGAAGATCAGAACAAAGGTAACTCCATATTTCTGGGCTTCACTTACACCCGTTACCTGAGTACTGATTGCATACAAATGATAAGATAAAAGCATTGATTTGTCAAAAACGGTAGAGGGAAGAGTTGGTAAATAATAGGCCGCAGCAGTGAATAATACGGGAGCTGTTTCGCCTGCAACCCTTGCGGTAGCCAGAATTATTCCAGTTAGAATTCCCGGGGTTGCTGCCGGCAATATAATACGGAAAACTGTCTGTATTTTTGTTGCCCCGAGTGCCAGGCTTGCCTCTCTCAAAGAATCCGGGACTGCCCGGAGTGACTGATAGGATACTGTAATTATCAGGGGAAGAATAAGAGTTCCCATTGTTAATGCTCCGGCAAGAAGAGATACACCGATATTTAAAAGAAGAACAAAAAGCCCCAGTCCAAATAATCCATATACAACAGAGGGAATTCCGGCAAGATTTATAATTGTCATCTCAATTAAATCAAACAATTTTCCTTTTCTGGCATATTCTGACATATATATTGCAGAGATAACGCCTATAGGTACAGCAATAAGAATAGTTAAAACCGTTAAACTGATTGTTCCAAATATGGGAGCAAAAATTCCTCCGGTCTCCATAGAGGATGAAATTTCTGTAATAAATTCAAGATTAAGTCGGCTGAATCCCTTTATGCTTATCCATAAAACAATAAAAAGAACCGGCAAAATTGTTGCGGCTGCCAGAATTCCGATGACGGTGTAACCAACTAATGTTTGAATTTTGAGATGATTCATGATAACGATTTTATTTATCCTTTCTTGATTTTTTTAATAATTATCGAGCTGATGGAGTTAATGGTCAATGTTACTAAAAAAAGAACCAGGCCAAGCATAAATAGCGAATGATAGTGAATGTCTCCCTGTATAACCTCTCCCATTTCGGTAGCAATGGTACCCGTTATTGTACGTATAGGGGCAAAAATGGAAAGAGAAATCTGCGCAGAACCGCCGGCAACCATCATCACTGTCATGGTTTCTCCAATTGCCCTGCCGACCCCCAGCATAATGCCCGCTACGATACCTGCCTGAGCAGAAGGTAAAGTAACAAAAATCATTGTCTGTAGCTTTGTCGCACCCAGAGCCAAAGAACCTTCCCGCAAATTTCGGGGAACGGCCTGCAGGGATTCTTCAGAAACAGACGCAATCGTGGGTATCGACATGAATGCAAGTAATAAAGATGCGGTAAAAGCATTCAATCCTGTCTGGATATGAAAAATTGCTTCTATGGCAGGACCAACTAAAATAATACCTAAAAATCCAAACACAACAGAGGGGATGGAGGCCAGAATCTCAAGTATTACCTTTAAAAATGTTCTCAATTTGGGGCTGGCAATTTCTGAAATAAAGAGCGATGCTGCAATAGAGAGGGGAATTGCAATAAGTGTTGAAAAAATCGTTACAAAAAAACTTCCATATAGCAAAGGCAGGGAACCAAATTTGTTTGAAAGGGGATACCAGTCTGTCCCGGTAAAAAAACTGAAAAGATTGTATTCAAAAGCAAAAGGAATGGCACCAAAGAATAAAAATGCAATGATTAAGACAAGAATAATTACGGTCGCATTTCCGGCCAACCGAATGATTATTTTTTCGAACAGGCTTTGAATCAGGTATTTTCTTTTAGATAATGGCATATTATTATATTCTATAAATACTATGGCCACTTATTCAGCAATTTTCAGTTTAACAAGATATTTTTCACTAAACAGGTGAATTCTCCATGATTTAGTCGACATTTAATAAAATATTTGTCCAGCTGTCTCTTTTGTATAGTATGTAACTATGAAGCAGGAATTTGAAACCTTGTCAGGCCAAAGTAATGGTGAAAACAGCCGCCCTAAAAAAGAAATCTCTTATGATCCGTCACAGCATCTCTCTCTCGATGAAGTGAAAATTCTTGATGAAAAGTATGTATTAAATACATATGCAAGAATGCCGGTAGCATTTATATATGGATCGGGAGAGTTTTTATATGATACAGAGGGCAAGGAATATATTGATTTTTTAAGTGGGATAGCCGTTACCTCGTTAGGTCATGCAAATGCTGATCTAAATGAAGTTCTGCAAAACCAGTCAGAATTAATATGGCACTCTTCAAATCTTTTTTATAATCCCCAACAGGCACTGCTGGCCCGGGCTTTGATTGATATTACCTACCCCGGAAAAGTTTTTTTTTGCAACTCCGGAACTGAGGCGAATGAAGCAGCAATAAAGATTATGCGTGCCTGGGGTGTGCAGAATAGCAGTGCTTCAAAAAAGAAAAGTATCATCCTCTCTTTGAAAAACAGCTTTCATGGCCGTACATTCGGTGCTATGTCAATTACAGGTCAGGATAAAATTCATAATGGTTTTGGAGACTTGATGCAGGATATTGCCTATATTGAGGTGAATAATGTTAAAGAACTGGAAAAAAACTTTAATGAAAATGTGTGTGGAATTATTCTCGAGCCTGTTCTTGGTGAGGGTGGCGTAATACCGCTTACGCGGGAATTTATTCAAAAGGCCCGTCAGCTTTCCAGCGAATATAAAGCGATTCTGGTTATGGATGAAATTCAGACCGGTGTAGGCAGAACCGGAAGCTATTTTGCCTATCAGAACTATGATCTAGTTCCTGATATTGTTACTGTTGCCAAAGGACTTGCTGGTGGTTTTCCTATTGGTGCAGTTATTGTTGGTCAGAAATATTGTAATGTTTTGCAGTCAGGTATGCACGGCTCAACATTTGGTGGAAACCACCTGGCAACTGCGGTAGGTTATGAGGTTTTACGTACTATCGAATCGAGTAAAATATTGGCAAATGTCACGGAAATGAGTAACTATTTTTTTGAGAAGCTCAATAATTTAAAAGAAGCCTACCCCGATCGTATTGAAAAAGTCCAGGGGATGGGTCTTTTAATTGGAGTGGTATTAAGCAATAATCGACCAGCACGTCCTCTGGTTCAAAAAGCTCTTGAGAAACAATTAATAATAGGGCGAGCGGGGGAAAATGTAATTCGATTGGCTCCGCCTTTGATTGTGCGAAAAACAACGATTGACAAAGCAATTCAAAAGATTGAAGAAATTATACAAGAAATATAAAAAAAGCTTCAATTTTGTCCATTCACTCCGAAATATGTAAATAGTGAATCTGACAATTAAATTGTGGGCAAAAGATGGTGAGTATGTAGCAGGCTGTCCTGAGCTGGACATTTTTACATACGGAAGCGATAAAAGCCAGGCAAGAGAGAGACTAATAAAAGTTATATTATTTTATGCAGATACTGCATCGGATATGGGATATGACATAGACCCTGCTGAGCTTTTGGGAAATCTGGAAATTCCATATACCTGGAGATCCGAAACTTTTGTAAATTAGGGTTAAACAAGCTTTAAAAAATCAAGTTTTGTAGCCTATCTAACCGAATATAAATTAACATTTATACATTAATTTATAGACTTTTTTATAGATTGGTTGTATATTGTTTTACACGCTAATATAAAATCGATCTATGGTATATCAACGTCTCATCATATTGCAATTTAAAACAAAATATTGTTCAAATTTTTTCCGTTTCAGGTCAGAATACGGAGAAAATTAGAAGAACTATTATATAAACAACTAAAATATCAGAGGTTAATGTGGATCTTGAACAACTACCGGAAATTCAAAAAATAGTCAATATTGGAAAAGCAAATGGAGAAGTCACCTACGATGAAATAAATGATATTCTTCCTGAAAAATTAATTAACTCTGATAAAATTGATGATGTATTTATACTATTGAATCAATATGGAATTGAGATTGTTGAAGAGTACGATAAAAACTCTTTAAAAAATGCCAACGCCCAGGCTTCGGAATCTAAAGCCAGTTCCCTGCCTTCGACATTGGGTGAGCAGAAAGCACCTAAGGTGTTACTCGAAGAGCTTTTGCGAATGGGGTATGAACTGGTTCCCGCTGAAATTGTCGAGATATCCATTCAGGATTTGGCCCTTTTAATGATGAAAAAAGGGTATAATCTTGATGTAATGAGTCAGTTGTTAAATAAACCTGAGTATAAACCACAATCCTTAAAACCCAAGAAAAAAACAGGATCTTCAGCGGGAGTTGAGCCAGATGATCCGATGAGGCTGTATCTAAAGGAGATTGGAAAAATATCTTTGATTTCTGCTGATAAAGAGGTAGATCTTGCCCGAAGAATTGAAAGTGGTGAAATAATTATTGAAGAGGCGGTTCTCTCTTCATCGTTACTGAGAAATTCATTTATTCGTTATTTCAGTAAAATCGAGAATAAAACAATGCGCATTACAGATATCTGTCGCGCCTCAAGAACTTATTATATCTCTACTACGGAACAGCAAAAATTAAGAGAAATTTATCTGGAAGAGATGAAGCCAGTAATGGAGTTTGATAAAAAGATCCAATCCTATAAATCCAAACTGAAAAGATATACCCATAAAAGTAAAAAACATCAGGAAATCTGGGCAGAAATTCTAAAGCTTGAAGACCTTGCAGCTGCAAACATGATTACCATCGGCGTTTCACAAAAAGAGCTGATGAAACATGTGAATAAAATCAAGAGTATGGTATTTCGAATTAAAGAAATAAAAAGACATTTTTTACGTTTAAAAGACCGTTATGGTCATGATGTAAAGGCAATCAAGGGATTTAATCGACATATTGAAAAAAATGAAGATCTTGATGTTGTAGAAAAAGAGATGGGTTGCAGCATTGAAGATGTGAAAGACATTATAAAAGATATTAGAAATAATGAACGAAAGTTGCGTCGAATGGAACAAGAGGCAGGATCGCCTACATTGATTATTCTTTCCTGGGGTGAAAAAATAACCAAAGGTCAAAAGAAAATAGAGATGGCTAAAAAAGAGCTTATCAATGCCAATCTGAGACTGGTCGTATCGATTGCGAAAAGATTTGCCAATCGTGGAATGCATTTTTATGATCTGATTCAAGAGGGCAATATCGGTTTAATGAGGGCTGTTGAAAAATTTGAGTACAAGAAAGGCTATAAATTTTCCACCTACGCTACCTGGTGGATACGACAGGCAATAACAAGGGCCATTTCTGAACAGGCCAGAACTATCAGGATTCCGAGTCACATGATTGAGCAGATTAACAAGGTAAATCGCGAAATAAGAGTATTTCTCCAGGAGACAGGAAGGGAACCTAATGATGATGAAATAGCTGAGCGCCTTGGATGGCCTGCAGCCAAAGTCAAGCAGGTAAAAACCGTAGCGAAAGATCCTGTTTCTCTGGAAACCCCTGTAGGAGAAGACGAGGATTCTGAGCTGGGTGATTTTATTGAAGATAAAAAGGTTGAGAGCCCTATGGCTGCAACCGCTCAATCAATTCTTGCTGATCAGATTAAGCAGGTTTTGGCAACTTTACCGGCCAGAGAGCAAAAAGTTATTCGAATGAGATTTGGTCTTGACGACGGTTACACACATACGCTTGAAGAGGTTGGCTATGTTTTTAAAGTTACCCGTGAAAGAATTCGACAGATAGAAGCCAAGGCCCTTCGAAGATTGAGGGCACCTACCAGAATGCGAAAGTTGAAAGATTTTCTCGATCAATCCTGAAAAAGTTATTTTCTTATTGCAAGATATATATAGACTCTGCCCAGGTATGAGTTGTCTGTTTTACTCTTGAGGTAAAAAATAGTGGTGTATTTTCTGTACTGTTCTACAGGAAGAGATACAAACCTGTGATTGTAAAGTTCAAGGGGATTCATTGTTACTCGGGTAATAATTTCTTTTAGAGAGGTCTCTATTAGTTTAAAAAAATCCTGTACAAAGGAAGATAAAATGTTTTCAACCATCTCAGGATAGAGGTTATCAATCTCAACATTTGCCAGCAAGTAGGGTAGAATTAATATTTTGGTATACGCCTCCATGGCAAAATAACATGATCCATGAAGGTCTCCTGAAAATGAGGAGCCTGCACAAAATTCATGAATTATACCTTCATTCAAGTTTGGCCCATACGCCTCTCTTACAGGGGTAATATGATACTGTTCTTCCAGTATATAGTTCAACTGAATTATGGAATTATTGGTAATTTTTTCATCAATAAATGGATCCATATGGGGCTATGCAACAGATAATTCGTCTGTCAAATTCTGGGCTGAAAATGATTTCTTACTTAATCTGCTGCTGATCAGAATATGTTCAAGTTTATGAATAAATGATTCAGCATCATCCATATATGCAGGTCTTATAAAAATTCCTCCGTGAATTTCCCCATTATGATGGAGAGAAGACTTTGAGAGTTTTTCAACCAGTGAGCAGATTGTATTAATATTTTTCAGTTGTATAACTCCCAGTTTTGAAACTTGTTCTACGGATAACTCATATAGTAATGCAAATTTTCCCCTTTCAAGCCGGGCATATAATGAGGCACTATAGTTTTCTTTGAGCAGGCCTGCTGCGAGGTGTGTGGCCCATCCTCTGATTCGCTCGGGGGAGATTCTGTCAATATGAGGTATTTCAAAAACCAGGACAACAAAATTGCTGTCTGTTTTCAATCTTTCTCTCAGTGCAAAATAAAAATAAGGGTAGGTTCCAAATTCAGTATCTGCATCGATTGTAGCAATATTATAAATTTTTTGAAGAAAAAGGGAGTGTGAAAATTCGGAAATAAGATTAACCACCTCTTTTTTTTCAAGATCATTCATCAGATAGCTTTCGTTAAATTTCAGGTGAACGACTCCGACATAATTGTCTCTGTACATGACTGGAAGATATATATTTATTTTATCATCGCTGATGAAAATCATTTCATGTGTAATAACCGAAAACTGTTCCACTATTCCGGTATATTCCTGAGCATCTTCATTGTGAATTATTATTCCACCCATTTTTTTGATTTCAGAAATTTTTTTATTGTCAAACTTTAAAACTACGCTTGCAAATTTGACCGGAAAACGGTTGGTCAAATGATTGAGTAAAACTGTAATTTTTCGGTTAAAATCATATTCTCTACGCTCCTTTTCTTTTTCTCTCTTATGAACTGTATGAATTACAGGAGGTTCATCCCTGAATAATTCCCTCTCTTTTATTTTCAATTTTTTGCCGTATTGTTTTTTAAAAAAGGGTGAAAATAATATCCTTATCAGATAGAAAAGGCTTACAGTCGAGAGGGCGGATAAAAAGAGCAATAATAATTTTATTTTTATAGATAATTCTTCCCATGATGCCCCCATATTTTTCAACCATGCCGAATTATTTATTATAAGATGTATGGCTTTGTCTTTATAAACCGGAAATTTAAATATTTTATAAGAAGAAATTTCCAATGATTTTCCCTTTCGATAGCTGCCTAATATTTTATTATACTCCATTTCGTTTAATCTGGAGCCGTCATACATACTACCCGATACTTCCATTTTCGAATTTAAAAAAAGTACCATAGAGACAGCTGGGTATTGGTCAAAAAGAAAGGTAATCTTTCTTAAAAATTCTGATTCTCGTTTGTTTATCAAACTTTCCCTGATAATCTGATGGTTAATCTCAATCTGATCCGGATTATTTATTTTATAGATATTGTATCCACCAATCAACAAACCTGAAGAGAAACCCAGAATTGCAAGAATGGTTAAATATTTTCTGCTCATATAGGTTGATTTTCGGCATTATTTTAATTTGGGTTAGCATTCTTGTTTCCGCTCATTTAAATAATCGCTCAGATAAATGCTATATTGTTGATTTTATTTATTTTCTAATCACTCTGATTGAACTTGACAAGGGTAGATAAATACAATTTATATCAAATTATGAGTTTTCCTTTTCTGAAGAAATGGCATGTTTCGAGAGTTTTATCGAAAATGGAGAAACTGGGCAAAGATATTTTAAAAGAGATTAAGCATATTCAAAACTATGATATTCTTGAATATGGAAATCTTCGAAAAAGTGAGGTTTGGGGGCAGAACGTTGAGGAAAACATTAAATGGGGCTATTATATTGACCTGGTTACTGCCAAACCTGTTCACTATGTGATAAATTATTCAATAAAAGAAAAATCGTACTCTTGTTATGCAAAAACCTCAATGAATAATCTCTCTTCAGTTTTTCAGTTTGAAACAAAAGATATTGATGAGTTAACCTATCGTCTCAAAGAACTTGCCTTGCATATACCAAGTCTCAGAGAGAGAATACTCAGGGAATATCTTTATAATGTAGCCAAGAAAGGGCCTAACAGAAAATGGTATCACCGTTTTTTTAAAACCACTAAATTGCAGGAATATATCGAATCTGTAATTCAAAATCTTTTAGATCAAAACAAGATAACTATCCGCGAGGCAGATAAGGTAAGAATTTATTCCCGTGAGCTGACTTAAAAAGATTTTACTGGTTATTGTACAGATGTACCGATTCTTGTTTCAATTTCGTTCCAGTTTATAGTGCCGTCGGATTGCTGATAATATTCCAGAAGGGCCGCAATTAACCTGCCCGCTGCAACACCGGAACCATTAAGAGTATGAACCAGGGTATTTTTTCCGCTTTTATGATCTTTGTAACGGATACCTGCCCGGCGAGCCTGAAAGTCGCGAAAATTAGAGCAACTTGAAATTTCTAACCATCGATCAAGTCCAGGCATCCATACTTCAATGTCATATGTTTTGGCGGAAGAAAAACCGGTATCCCCACTGCAAAGCAGCAATATGCGATAGGTCAGACCTAACTTTTTAAGTATAACTTCTGCATGATCTATGAGTGTAGCCAGTTCTGCAGATGAATTTTGGGGTAAAACAAATTTAACCAGCTCAACTTTTTGAAATTGGTGAACTCGAACCAGTCCCCTGGTATCCTTGCCGGCAGAACCAGCTTCTTTTCTAAAGCAAGGTGTCGCAGCTGTAACATATAGAGGTAGATCACTTTCTGCAAATATTTCATCTCCAAACATATTTGTCAAAGGTACTTCTCCGGTTGGAATCAAGTTTAAATTATCTTTTTCCAGTCGGTAGAAATCTTCTGAAAATTTAGGTAACTGACCGGTACCCTCCATTGCTTGATCCGAAACCAGAAAAGGAACACTTTTTTCAGAATATCCCTGAGCGCGATGACTTTTTAACATAAAATCAATCAGTGCACGTTCGAGGCGTGAAATAATATCATTATAAATATAAAATCGGGATCCTGATAACTTTACTCCTCTGCTGAAATCAATTAATCCGAGGTTTTCAGCAATTTCAAAGTGAGGTTTTACAGAAAAGCTGTATTGGGGAATATCTCCTTCCATACGCACAACAATGTTGTCATTTTCGTTGCTGCCTATGGGAACATCATCGTCGAGAATATTTGGCAGGTATAATAATATATCACGATAGCTCTCTTCTACTTTAGTCAGCTCCTCTTTTTCAACGCTAAGTTTTTCGCCAATTTCACGAACTTCCGATTTTAATACTTCTGCTTTAGCTGGATCATTTTGTACGATAGTTCCAATTTCTTTGGAAATTTTATTTCTCATGCTCGATAAAGTTTCGCTGCTTTGGATCAATTGTGATCTTTTTTCGTTCAAACTCTGTATCTCTTTCAGCATATCTGTTGCGTGATTTCTTTTTACAAGGCTCTCTTTTATTTTTTCAATTCCATCGTTACTTTTGACCATTGCACTGTCTATCATGGTAGACAGATACCAATCGGGAAACTATCCGTAAATTTTTTTACATTGTTTTAAAGGAAACGTATTATTTATTTAAAAAATTACATTCGCGACAGATTATCTTAAAACTACACTTGACACTCTGCTTTAACGGATCTCTCTGTTCCGAAATTAATTTATTTAAAGGAGAAAAGTATATGATATATAAGTTTATCAGATATACAACTATGGCATTAAGTTTTTCACTGGCTTCTATAGCCTTTGCCGAAGAAGGCGAGTCAAAAAATATGCATGGGAGTGAGTCACATGAAGTGCACGGCCATAAAAATCATGTAGCCCTGTTTTTAGGAGCAACAACATTCCTGGGGGATCATGCAGAGCATCTATTCACTGCTGGAATTGATTATGAATATCGAATTATGCCTTTGATTGGTGCTGGTGTTCTGGCTGATTTCCCTATCAGATTTTCGGGTTATGAGTTTGTGGGAATCTTTGCTCCTTTTATTGCCGTTCATCCTGTCGGAGGATTAAAAATTATTCTTGCCCCAGGAATTGAAATAGTGGCAGGAGAGTTTGGTTTTCAGGCATTTGTAATGAGAGTGGGCACAGGGTATGATTTTCACCTTGGTTCTGTATCGATAGGTCCCTCTGTTAGCTATGACTATACAGTGTACCACGGTGGTCATTCAGCTATAGTCTATGGACTTGCTGCTGGTACCGGATTTTAATCCATTTTAGAACAGTTGATTTTGGACTACATAATATACAGAGGAATATTACTTCTTTATATTATGTAGCCATTAAAAAATTTCAGATAGATTTAATGCAAGATGGATAAAATTTCCTGAAAGGCCTCTTCTTTTTGAGCAACCCCTGTTTTTTTTATCGCTTTTCGAATTATGGTTTCCCAGTTTTTTTCGGGAATGCTATCTTTCATCTCTTCAAGTAATTCCAGTATTTTTTCTTCTGTCAGGCAGTTGAATATTTGATCGTCATTATAAAAAAATAATGATGCCAGAGTATCAATAAAATAACCGGCCTGATTTTTACTTTTGTAGTTAGTTGTTTTTCTCTCGAGAACATCCTGTTTTTTAGAAGCTCTTCGGAGTTCCCTCTCTTTTCTTTCGATATCTGTTCGTTTCATTGTTTCACCTCCATGAGGCAAGCAATCTGTATTCAGACCAGTCGCTGATCTCATTGCCGATATTTAATAGAATCTCTTTTTTTAGTGCTGGACAACGTGTAAAGCATATTTATAAATCTGGTTTGGCGTTCAGGAGAGAAGATGTCAATATATAACAAGAAAGCATCCTGGGTTATATTGTTTTCACTTTTTGTGTGTGAAACTCTTGTTGCCCAGATAAAAACAGACCACATTATTGATCTGCGGACCAAACCATACTTTGGTAAAGCACATAATTGGGATTTTAAACCCGGGGACTCCCCTTATCTGGGACAGGGTGAAGCAGGGCAATTTTCCAGAGCAATGGAAAACCTGCCCGAAAAAGAAAAAGAGGGCTGGATCAAGAACTTTCCAGTTCAACTGGCATATACAAGATATAAAGATAGTAATGGCAATGAACCTTTTTCTGATTTTAATGAATATTTTAAAAAGTTTAAAGGTTACGCATGGTATCGTACGCAATTTATCATAAAAAAAGATGATTTTAAAAATGTTTTCAAGTCAGATCATATCATGTTACGCCTGGGTAAAATAGGCCAGGCAGATGCGGTATATCTGAATGGAGTTTTCATTGGGTCAACAGGTCTGGAAGAGTTTACTCCACCCGATGAAATTTTAAGCGATGAGAAACTGGCCTATGATAAAATCAGAATTTACAAAATTCCCAGGGATATCCTCAGGTTTGATCGTTCCAATGTTATAGCAGTAAGAACATTTTCACGGTATTATATCGCTCCCGGTCTTTCTCATGATCGCTTTTATATTGGATCTGATAAATTAATAGAACGTTCTGTTTTCTGGGATGATTTTAAAAAAATATTTGTGATATCATTGACGCTGCTTCTGGGGATTTTCTATCTTTATTGGCAATTTCTTTTTCGACAAGAAGAACGGGCAACTTTTTATTTTGCTCTTGGCTCACTCGCCATCTCAGCAAATACTTTGATGAAAAGCCAGATTGCATATTCTATTTTCAATAATGCTTTCTGGATAAAAAAACTGGAGTATATAACATTTATTGCTTTGGTTCATTTAATACTTGATTTTATTGTAAAATTTTCCCGCGTTAAAAACAGCTTTATTCGGTACACGTCTCATTTCTGGCATTTGCTGGCTGCTACAGCTATCGTCGCTGTACTTTTGATTAGCGACCTGCAAAGTGCAAGAAGATTTATGTTTGGCTGGGGTATTCTTCCTGTAATTTTAATGGGCAATATTCTGTATCTGATGATAAAGGGGCGAAAAACTCCTGCGATGGGTACAGTTGCATTTGGAGTTTTTGGAATGGTCATTTTACTTATGAATGATGTATTGGTGGGTTTTCAATTTTCCTGGGTTACCTGGGAAGCATCCATGCAGGATTATGCATTTGCATTTTTTTCTTTTTCAGTTGCAGCTTCTATTGTCAGCAATATGATAAAGAGCAGAGATCTGATAGAAAAGCAAAAAAAAGAGAAAGAGCGGTTATCACGTTATTTTTCTCCGGATGTAATGCAGACCATAATCAATGAAGAGATTGAAATGGGTGGAGTAGAAAAACCTATTGCAACACTTTTTGCGGATATTGCAGGCTTTACAGCTTTTTCAGAAAAAAATGAACCAGCAGTGGTTGTGGAAAAATTAAATTTAATGTTTGAAAAACTTTCAGGTGTGATTTTTGAACATAAAGCTACTCTTGATAAATATATTGGTGATTGTATAATGGCTTTCTGGGGAGCTCCCAAAACTACAAGTGATGATGCTTACCAGGCGATATCATGTGCTATTCATATGCAAAAAACAATGAAGCTTCTGAAAGAAAAAATGGGAGAAACGGAAATGCCGTTTAATCTGCGGATTGGAGTCAATTACGGTCCGTCTATTGTGGGCAATATAGGCTCTAAACTTAGAATGGATTATACGGTCATCGGTGATGCTGTAAACACCGCATCGCGAATTGAGAGTAACGGCATAGCCGGGAAGGTGGCGGTTTCAGAAAGTACTTTTCTGGCAGCAGGTGGAGAAAAATATTGCACCTTTTCCGAAATTAAAGAGGTTACAGTAAAAGGAAAAAAAGAACCTGTGAAAATTTATATTATAGAAGATGTGATTCCCAAAAAGTGATATTCATTTTCTGGATATAAGTTGAAAGTTTTTAATTCAGATTAATTTTATCTAATCATTTTTTAAGATCATTGCAATGAAAAAGATATCAACAGAGTTTCACAGGTTTATTACACAACTTGAACTATATGAGTCGCCCTGCAGTTATTTTAAAGACCGGAATGCTTCTCAATATATTTTTTCATCCGAACTTTATGATCTGTATCCCTACCATGATTATCTTTTTGCATCAGGATTTCGTCGCTCTGGCTGTTATTACTATAGAAGTTACTGCCCGGAATGTCTGGAGTGTCTCTCTTATAGAATAGATCTTGCAAAATTTACTCCTGATAAAAATCAAATAAGAGTATCCAGAAAAAACAGGGGAGTATATTACCATATTTCAGAACCTGATATCTCAGTACAAAAAGAGCAAATGTATGTTTCCTACCAGAGATCCAGACACAAAATTCACAGCGCTCAATACAGTGACACTCAATTAATTGATGTGATGAAGGATCAGATGTATAATAATCCTCCGAGTACGTTTGAGATGGAGTTTTATAAAAATGATGCCCTATATGGTTTTATGATAGTTGATAAAGGAGTTGAATCTGTATCTGCGGTTTATAGTGTTTTTGATACGAACGAAATTAAAAACAGTCCTGGAAAATTTATGGTACTTTCACTGATTGACTGGGGAAAAGAAGAGAGATTAAAATATTTATATCTTGGTTACATGATAAAAGGAATTGATAATATGAGTTATAAAAAAAACTATCAGCCTGGAGAATATCTTGTAGCAACGGCAGATCAATGGCAGGCTGTATCAGAAAAACATCAGGAGCAGACAAATGAGTAGTCTGGATTGGATTATCATAGCTTTTTATTTTGTTTTTATAACAGGTGTGGGCCTCCTTGTCTCAGGGAGAGGTTCAAAAAGTCTGGAAGATTATTTTGTATCCGGGCGAAATTTACCCTGGTGGTTAAGTGGAATTTCCATGGTGGCAACAACTTTTGCCGCAGATACTCCGCTTGCTGTAACGGGTATTGTTGCCCTTAATGGTGTTGCAGGAAACTGGATCTGGTGGAGTTTTGCGGCATCTGGTTTATTAACAGTATTTTTATATTCGGACCTATGGCGCAAAAGTGAAATTCTCACCGATGCAGAATTTGCCGAAGTACGTTATTCCGGAAGAGGCGCTGCTTTTTTACGAGGTTTTCGTGCTCTTTATCTGGCGATACCTGTAAATCTTGTAATAATGGGATGGGTATCAGTGGGAATGGCAAAGGTCGCCGAGGTAGCTTTTGACTGGAACAGATGGTATGCGCTATCAATTTTGTATGCCATAACAGGCGTTTATATTATAGCATCAGGACTGTGGGGGGTTGTCATTACAGATTTTATACAATTTGGACTGGCTATGGCAGGCTCGATATTATTAGCCTATCTTTCAGTGGACTATTTTGGATCACTGGGTGCAATGAAAGCTGCTTTTATACAGGGTGGGCACAGTGAAAATATGCTTTCGGCAAATCCATTTAATGGAGAAATTGCTCTGGGTGTGGTTACCGCATGGCTGTTTGTACAGTGGTGGGCATCATGGTATCCAGGAGCAGAGCCAGGCGGAGGAGGTTATATCGTACAACGTGCAATTTCGGTAAAATCTTCCAGAGAAGCAACTCTTTCCGTTTTACTTTTCAACGTATTACACTACGTGGTCAGACCATGGCCCTGGATATTGACTGCTATTGCAGCTATTATTATTTTTCCAGAACTTGATGATCCGGAACAGGGATATCCTAAAATTATGCTGAAGCTTATGCCCGCAGGACTGCTCGGACTTATGGCGGTTGGGTTTATGTCGGCTTTTATGTCAACCCTCTCTACTCATGTCAACTGGGGAGCCTCTTACCTTGTAAGTGATATTTATAAAAGATTTTTTGTATTTAATAAAGAAGAAAAACACTATATTTTAATAGCAAGACTTCTCACTTTATTTCTGCTTGTTGCTGCATTTGGAGTTTCCACTGTAATTGATTCTGTACAGGGAGCCTGGAAGTTTCTAATTGCACTTGGCGCCGGAACCGGGCCTGTTTATCTTCTGCGGTGGTACTGGATGCGCATAAATGTCTGGAGTGAAATTTCCGCAATGGTTGCCGCATTTGCCTGCACCTTGATTTTATTTTTATGGAATATTAACGACTTTGCCCTTATGATTTATATTACCGTACCTGTGACCAGTGCAATATGGATTACCATAACTTATTTGACACCTCTTGAAAGCAATGCGCAAATTGAGAAGTTTCGGGCAATTATTGCGCGCAAAACAGAAGATGAACTTTCTTTTTCAACCAGACTTCTTTTCTGGATTGTCTCCCTGGCCTCGATCTATTCTTTACTCATCGGAATCAATCAGATTCTTTTTTTCAGTACTGTAAAAGGTGGATTCCTTGTTTTTTTCGCCATTGTTCTGCTCGGCCTGATTTTTAAAAAAATAGCCCGTAAAAGAAAGTGATAAATAAAAAATAAAAATAGAAAAATTATAAAGGGGCGTGCAGATTTTCATCCGGGTTATAGGGCTCCTCATGCCCCCCGCCCATACAAGGTATGGGCTTCCCCCTTTGATACCCGGAAACCAGATAAACTTTTTTATGATTCAACTGATATTGTATTAATATTAGCCATTTACAAAAAAATGTGTTAATCTATATTCATGAATCGAGAAGATGTGTTGGCAAAAATTTCAGATATTGTTGATCCTGAATTAAAAATTGGTATTGTAGATCTTGGTCTTATTTATGATGTACGGGTAGATCCGGCTGAAGATGGAAAATTTAATGTTGATGTAGATATGACTTTAACCTCAATTGCTTGTCCGGTGGGCCCGGCGTTAAAAGCAGCTGTTCAAAACAGAATTCTACGTATGGATGAGGTAAATCTTGTTAATGTCTACCTTGTTTTTGATCCTCCCTGGGATGTCAGAAAACATGCTTCAGAAGATGCTCAAATGGAACTAGGAATAATTTAAAAAAAATTATTTTCCTTTCACATTCATAATCAGCATGGAAATATCATCAAAGACAATTCCCTGACTGCGTGCAGAGTTGATATATTTTTGAATTTCAACAGCAATCTTTTTCTGATCCAGCTCATTTTCTACCATATCAAGAACAAATTTCTGCAGCTTTGTCCCCTGATTAACGGTATTATCGAGAAATATATCATACAACCCGTCTGTGAAAAAAAAGTATTGTTGTCCGTCACGTAACTCAAGGGTAGATGAAGAAAAAATGGAATCTGGTTTAATTCCAAAAAGAGTACCATCAGCGTTAATTTCGGTAGCCTTCCCGTTTTCAATAAGTATTAAAGGCGGATGACCCCCATTGATAATCTCCATACTTTTATTGTTTCCATCAATTAATCCATAAATACCTGAAAAAAAATAGTACTCTCCTGTTCCGCTAAAATCACGATATGCCAGGTCGTTTACTTTTTCCCAGATTTTTTCAAGTTCTGTCGATCCTTCAAGAATTTTTGCAGTGACCATATTTAAATAAGAGTTGATTAAAGCTGAGTACATTGCAGCACTGATTCCATGGCCTCTGCCATCACCGACAAAGAGGCTGGTATAGCGACGATTGACCTGTTTAATTTGAATAATATCGCCCGAAACAAGAGAGCTGGGAATAAATATATTTTGAAATTCATATTTAAAAAACCGGCCTTCAATAAAAGGAATAATAAAATTGTTTGTATTTTTTTGAATTTTTTTAGCAATCTGAATATCTCTTTTTAACCCTTTAGATAAAAGCTGGCTACGAAGAGAAAAAAATTCGGTAATATCATAGAAGGTCAGTACAACAAGTTGTTCACCAGTATCAGGGTCATTCAAATGGTTTATTTCACCCAGATATTGTTTAAAAGAATCATCGTTGCTGTTAGAAAGTACAAATCGGGCTTTATCTGTTTTTAATTTTCTGCCAAACCATTTTTTAAATGCAAGAACCCTTTCAGGACTATAATTTTTTTCAAAACTGCTTAAAACCTTCTCATGCGTTATTGATGCGGGTGGTATATCTTCGGGCAAAGATATCATCTTGAGAAAATGGTTATTATAAAAAACAATCTGATTTTTTTTATCAAGAATACAGTAAGCAATTGCATTGCTGTTTTCAAATATTTTATTTAATTGAGCATGAAAATCCATCGTTTAAAATATTGAGTCTAAATTTACCGGATTAGATTCAATATATTGAATTATTTCTGGTATTCGATGGGTTAAATATGTTTGAATGTTCTCTTTGGTTTTCTTATGATAAAGGTCATTTAGAAAAAGAACAGCAGCTACATTCAAAGCGATTACTTCTGTCGCTGCACGTTCTTTTCCTTTTAAAATATTTAATGAACGTTGCAAAGTATCATCATTTTCTTTTAAAATAATTTCTTCAAGAGATTTGATTTTCAAAGCAAAAGGAGACGGGTCAATGATGCCTGTTTCCATTTTATCCCGGTCTATTAATACATAATTAGTTCGGGCAATTGGTGAGATCTCATCAAGTCCGTCATCAGAGTGAACTATCAGGGCTGTGGTGACCCCCAGTTTCTTCATACAGCTGCCCATTGTTTGCAGTAACTCTTTGTTAAATACTCCCATTAAATGGATTTGCGCTTTAGCAGGGTTGGCAAGAGGACCAAGTATGTTAAAAACTGTTCTTATGCCCAGCTCTTTTCTGACAGGCCCTGCAAACTTCATTGCAGGGTGAAAGGACGGAGCAAACAAAAAGCCAAAATTTTTATTTGCAATACGATTGGAAACTTCCTGCGGAGTTTCATTTAGCGGGTACCCTAATTTTTCCAGAAGATCAGCAGAGCCGCTTTTTGATGAGACAGCGCGATTTCCATGTTTGGCGATTTTGATATTCATTGAGGCAAGCACCAGGGCAGCCAGAGTGGATACATTTATCAGAGAGGACTTGTCACCTCCTGTTCCGCATGTATCAACAAGTGGCTCGGTCAGGTTCGGTATTGGTACCGCTTTTTCTCTCATGATGCGTGCAAAAGAGCTGATCTCGTCGGCCGTTTCACCCTTTAAACGTATAGCCACAAGCCAGGCCCCAATTTGCACGGGTGAAAGGTTTCCACTCATGGTTTGTTCCATAAGCCAGAGAGACTCCTGTTCGGTTAGATTTTTTTTCTGGATTAGACTTTCGAGAATATTGCTGTAGGTAAATTGCATATGATTTGCGTATTGATTTTTTAAAGAAATATTTTGTCAACTTTATTACATAAATAGAGGCGCCCACTAAAAGTGCAAACATGATATTAAATTAAGACAAAAGTTATAATGAAATTGAATGCAGTTTGACAATAGAAGAAAAACTGCTTTCGATAAATGGTTTTCAATACAACTGATATTACAAATTAGTGATCATATTCATACAAAAAATGTTATTAAACAGGTTGTAAGTAAATGCAAGGTAAAAAAACGTCTATAAAGCGAAAAATGGTGTTCTATTTTCTTCTTGTTGCTCTGGCGAATGTCTTTGTAGCTTCAGAGCTTTTAATTGAGATAAAAAGTGATAAATATAGAGCCGAGGTTTTAAAGGTAGCAGAAGATATAAAAAACAACCAGCAAGAACCAGAGCATGTTTATATATTACTGGATAAATTAAGCAGTAAGTTTGTTATCATGGTTGGTATTTTAATTGCCGTTAGTGCTGTAGTTCTTTTTCTATTTGTATTACAAATTGCATCACCGATACAGTATATGGTAAATGAGGCGAAAAAAATAGCCCAGGGTGATTTAAGTATTACCATAAAAATGAAATCTCACGATGAAATTTCTGACCTTGGTAATCTTATAAATGATTTAACCGTAAATCTCCAGGAAATTATTGTTCAATTGAAACAAATGTATGCAGAGTTTGAAGAGGCAATTTCAAGGTTTGACTCAAAGATGTATCTGATGCCAGAAGTTAAAATGCATTTTGAAAATGAGAGAAAACAGCTGGTTGAGACAATTGAAAATATGGCCATGATAAAAGAGTCGTTTACGCTTTTTCAGATTCATAAAATGAGTGATATGCCTGAATCTTCAAAAGTATTGATTGATAAATTATTAAAAAATGGTGTCATTACGAAAAGCCAGTATGAGAGAACTATCGGCTTTCAAAAAGAAAAGGGTGGTTATATTGGATCTGTATTGAAAAAACTTGAATATATAGATGATAGTACCCTTGTAAAATATATCGAATAAGTTTATGGAAAATTGGATATTATTTCCTGTTGGAATCGCTATTGCCACTATTGCATCAATGCTTGGAATTGGCGGAGGAATTGTCTGGGTGCCTTTTTTAATATTGGCCATGGACATGGAGCCTAAAAAGGCAATCATGCTCTCATTTTTTATTCAGGCCGTTGGAATGGGATCTGCTGTATTTACTTTTGTAAGAAAGGGGCTTGTTTTTTATTCACTTGCTTTCAGTTTGTTACCTTTTTTATTTATTGGCCTTTTCAGCGGGGCATTCCTGAGTCAGAGGGTCGCAGATGATCAAATGTTGAAACTGGCATTGGGAATTTTCTCAATGGCAGTTGCAATATATTTTGCGTTTCAGGTAGAAAGTTACAATGTGTCATTTTTAACCAACAGGTCGATAAAGGCACCAAACTGGTTAAAAGCTGCCGGAGTTTTTATTGGATCTGTTTCTGGTTTTTTATCCATTGGTGTAGGCGACAGTATTATTCCGGTATTACGCACCAAACTGAGAATGCCGATGCAAAATGCAGTAGGTACTGCATTAATTTTAAATTTTCTTGTTTCGATTGTTGGTGGTGGTTCTCATGTGTTTTTCGGCGGCCATTACTCTCCAGATTTGCTTTTATTGTTTGGTTATGGAGCATGCGGGGTTTTTATAGGGGCTCAGATAGGTTCAAATTTTTCTCAACGTATTCAGGAGTCGCGGTTAAAAGAACTTTTTATTTTTTTATTATTGATGATCGGTCTGCATATGATCTACAGTGTATTATAGGTAAGCAATGAATACCTGGTTGTTGCTGGCTCATAATAAAGAGATTGAGGGTTTCAGGGAGCTGGGTGAAAATGTAAATAATATAAGGTGCTTTGAAACCGGTATTGGACTATTTCAGGCCCAATATACCTTTAATATGCTTTTAACCCAATACGCTCCCCCCGAAAGAGTCATACTTGCCGGAACTGCAGGGTCATTTTTCATGGATGATATTTTCAAGGTTAAGCCTTCTCATTATTTTTCTTTACCTCACTCCTGTAATGAGGAACTTCCTGATTTTCTGGAAAAAGAGTGGCAAACTATACCGGCTATTGAAAATACATTTGAAAAGAATCGAAATGATGATTCGGTAACTCTTTTTTCAACTTTTGGTATATCAATTTCAGCAGAGGAATTCAGATTTAAAAAAGGAATATTTTGGGAAAATATGGAAGTTTTGCCTCTCTCTTATACATGTTTTAAAAATAAAATTCCCTTTTCGGCATTGATTTGCTGCACAAACCAGATAGGGCCTGATGCCCGGATTCAGTGGAAAAATAATTATCAAAAGGCAGGTGCAATTTTAAAAGACAGTTTAAAAAACTTATTTGATTTGTAGTCTTTTGTAATGCAGAAAGAGTTCATTTTTCTTTCTTTCACAACTTAAAAGTTTGAATCTTTTACCAAAATAAATATCTGAAGTGATAATCCGATCGGTTGTTTTACCTGCCCATAAATAAGGGACAATTGTCAAAAAGATTTCATCTATTAAATCATCTTTCATGAATAATCCGTTTAATTCCGGGCCTCCTTCGAGTAAAATATTTTTAAACCCCCGGTTCGATAAAGAGTTATAGATTTCTTTAGTGGATTGAAAGTTGAAAACCTTCCATGCAGAGGAAACCTGATCAGTCTGAATTCCTGATTCAACAATATCCTTCCAGACAACATTTTCTTGGGATTGAACCCATATTTCACCTGGAGGGTGTGGTGGAAAAAAGACTCTGCGGTCAGCTTTAATTTTTTTATTAATATTGTACATGATTAGAACAGGATATGGGTGAAATGGGTGATCTTTTTTTCTACGAATATAAAGATTGGGATTATCATTTTCTATAGATCTTCTGGAGCCAATAATACACTGGCTCCATTCCCTTAATTTATCCATTCTTCGTTTGTCTTCGGATGATCCGTAATTCCATAGACCATTAAAATCAATTGTATGTCCATCTATGGTTTGAGCCATATTGATTCTAAGTATCACTTTTTCTCTTGCAATTTTTTTCATGGTTAAAATTCAATAATATTTTCTATTGATGGTTTGCTCTTAATGGTCAGGGCGATATATGGACCTGTTGTTTTATATGATTTTATAATATCATAGTCTGCCCGATGAATATATTGTTGTAACTGATTCAAGGATAGTCGGTATTTTGCAGGATAAAGAGTGTCCAGAATATTATTTTGTTTTTCTTTGTCCCATTCAACTATGTGTAAAAAAGTATTGGCTGTACTGAGACTTTTAAGACTGATCAGGAGATCTATCGGATTATCGGTTGCACTTAAAGAAAGAGAGCAGAAAATATAATCCATTGTGGGAATCCATCCTGGAAAGTTTATTTTTGATCTTTGCTGTACAAAAAAAGGAGTAACCTTTTTTATAGCGTTATCTGTTATTCTTTTCCAGATTCTGTCCAGAATTTCTACCTGGTAATCGCAGGCATAAATTGCATGTGTATTGTTTTCCTTGTATTTTTCAGCATAGTAAAACGAGAGGTATCCAAGTCCACATCCGAAATCAAGAATATTTAAATTTTCTTTATATGCAGGTATGAAAGTATCAAAAAGCTCAACAGGTATAACTGTTTTTCTGGTTTCTGAGATTAGATAATCCTGATACTCTTCCGATTCATGAGGGAGCATGGTTATCAGGTATCAGTTTCGATTACTTTCGGCACAACGATAAATCCTGCATTAAACTCGGGTGCGATTGTTTTGACTTCATTATTTGATAATGATTGTCCTGGCTCATCGGCTCTCACCCTGTTTTCCAGATTTAATACATGCAGCAGAGGTTTTATTCCCTCTGTGTTGACTTTCTCTATCTGATTTACAAATTGAAGAATTTGATTGAAGTCTTCAGTCAGGGTATGAAGTTCTTCGCCCTCAAGCTTGATCTTACTCAGGTGGGCAATTTTCTGTACTTCTTTTTCATTTACCATTTTTTCTGTGTAATTAAAAATTTTATTTTAGATTGTGTCAATCACAATTCAACTGAAATAAGAACATTTTTAGGTAGAGTGAGTTTTCTTAGATTTTTCTGGAAATATTGTATTATCTGGATATTTAAAAATTAGAGATATTGATTATTTGTAAAAATAGGTTGATAATTTGAAGTCATGAGTTATTCGGTTTCATGCGAAAGAGTATTTATATTGCAACTTCCCTTGATGGTTATATTGCAGCAAAAGATGGTAATCTGGATTGGCTAACGAAGCTGGAAAATCCGGAAGGATCAGATTTTGGATTTAAAGAGTTTTTAAGGAAAATAGATGCTATCGTTATGGGTCGGAATACCTATGAGTTTATCAAGGATTATCGTCCGTGGCCTTATGATAAGCCTCTGTTTGTATTAAGTTCTTCCTTGAAGGTAAAAAGCAGTTTACCATTACCTGAGGTGGAGTCTGTACATTTGAATGTTAAAGAGTTGCTCTCTTTTCTTGAGAAGAGGGGTTTTCAAAATATTTATATCGATGGTGGAAATACAATAAACTCATTTTTAAAAGAAGATCTTATCGATGAAATGATTATCTCGAGGGTATCAGTTATTCTTGGTGATGGAATTCCACTTTTCGATAAATTTTCAGGTACAAAATTTTTTAAACATATTAAAACAGAGGTTTTCAGCAACGGGTTGACAAAAAGTCATTATATAAAATTGCCATAAAAAACCTGTATTGCGTGTCTTCTTTTTTATTTCTGGCTTATGGAATGGATTAAAGAAGTCATCAATTTTATACTTCATATTGACAGGTATATAACTCTTTTGATAGAGCAATTTGGACAATGGAGTTACTTTTTTTTATTTTTAATTGTTTTTTGTGAAACGGGACTGGTTGTAACACCATTTTTACCGGGAGATTCTCTTCTTTTTGCAATTGGAGCTTTTGCTTCAAAGGGAGATTTTAAAATTGAGTTTATTGCTCCGATATTAGTGTTTGCTGCATTGATTGGAGACAATGTAAATTATTTTGTAGGTAAAAAACTAGGATCTGCCCTTTTTACAAAAGAAAAAAGTCGTTTTTTTAATAAAGCCTATCTGGATAAAACGCATATTTTTTATGAAAAACATGGCGCTAAAACAGTTATTATTGCAAGGTTTGTTCCAATTGTGAGAACATTTGCCCCCTTTGTTGCAGGTATCGGGGCTATGGAGTATAAAAAATTTATGATATTTAGCGTCTTAGGTGCCCTATTATGGGTAACACTTTTTCTGGGAGCAGGATATCTTTTTGGAAATATTTCTTTCGTTCAAAAAAACTTTACCCTGGTAATTTTAATTATTATCATATTATCTATTTTACCCGGGATATATGAGTTAATAAAAGCTAAAAGAATGCAGAAAGCTTGATTCGTTTGCTGCATTGTTTGATATTTAGGTATGTATTATGTCTGTTTTGAAACGGTAGATTGAAGCAAGTGCCTCAAAATTACTCGAGACCAACTTCAATTCGTGTAATAATTTTAGCCAGAAGTTCTCCCATGTAATGGTTGGGCATAATTACCGTATCAGCGCCTGCTTTTTTTAGATTAATCTGATGATTTCTGTTTTCACCTACGGAAATTATTTTTGCAGCGGGCGCAATTTCCCTGCAGGTCTTTACAAGAGCAAGATTGTTTATTCCCTTGAGAAGATGATCGGGGATGGACATTAAAATCAGCGAAGCTTTTTCAAGGCCGATGTGGTGCATGGCTGCGCTATTACTGAGATCTCCAAAAATTCCATGAACTTTTTTATATTGAAGTTCTTTTAGTATTTCCTGATTGTAGTCTACGACTACCATTTTTTCCAGTGTCTCAGGACTCCATTGCCCTAAAAAATCAATCATTGCCTGGGCACCACGATGGAACCCGAGAATATATATGGTTCGTTCTGCCTCTTTTTGATCAGATTCATTTTTTCTGGCTTTGATATCTCCAAAACCAGAAGGGTTAATTTTTCGGTATAAATTAAATATAGGTTGGCTGAATTTAATTGAGTAAGAGGAAATAATTGCTGTAATTGCCATGGAGTAAAGTGCAATAGACAAATGAAATCCAGTGATGTGCTGATAACTTAAACCAAATGATGCGATCACTAATGAAAATTCACTTACCTGAGTCAGATTTAAGCTGCTGATAAATCCTGATCGGTCACTTCCTCCTGCTGCACGAACAAGGGGGTATACTACGAGAAATCTGGAAAAAATGACAAAAAGTATAAGCAATGCCACCGGTAAAAACAGTGAAGCCTCTGGTACAGGTATCTGCATTCCCAGAGACACAAAAAAAAGAGTTAAAAAAACATCTCTCAAGGGGACAACTCGGGAAATTACATGAACTGAATATGGAAACGTTGAGATGACTACTCCGGCAATCAATGCTCCCATTTCTTTGGATAGTCCCAGATAGGCAGCAAGGGCAGCCATTATCGCAGCCCACCCCAGGGCGCTAGCCAGCACAAGCTCGGGGTTTTTTGATATTTTATCAAATATATGCTTTAATACATAACGGCTAAAGATAAATCCAAATGTAAGAAGCAAAATACTTTTAGCAATAGCTGTTAAAATAGGTAAAATTTCAGGATTACTCAGTGATGGTTGAATGACTAATATAAGTATGGCCCAGATGTCCTGAAGAACAAGAACGCCAAGTGAAATTCTTCCTGGTATGGTATCGAGTTCAAATTTGTCATAAAGTGATTTTATAACTATCGCTGTACTGCTTAGAGATCCAAATATTGCAAGATAAAAAACCGAGGTGTCACTTATGGAGCCAAATCCTGCTATGGAAAAAAAGAGAACTCCGAGAATGCATGAAAATATAAATTGGCCCAGGCCTGTGATCATCAGCATTTTTCCTGATCGCATAAGAGTTTTTAATTCAATTTCAAGACCAATGATAAAGAGAAGAAGCACCAGGCCAATTTCAGAGATAATTTCAATGTTATGTGGATCTTGAACGAGGTGAGGACCCATTTCCGGTCCGATTATAATTCCTGTCAGCAGATAACTGACAAGAAGGGGTTGTTTTAGCCAGTTAAAGATAAGGCCGACAACCGTTGCTACTATGAGAGCAATTCCGATATCCTGAAGGAGTGCATGCATAGACTATAAACATTTTTATAAGATTTATAGTCAATGATTTTATAAAAATATATTACAAAAGTTTTCATTTCAATGTAAAGGAAATATAGAAAAGTTTTTGTGTTGATAGCAGGTTTATTTTTGCAGAGTGGGTTAATATTTATTTTTGAAAATTGCTGGAAGGAGAGAATCATGTATAAAACAACTGGTATGATATCCACAAATTGGCTCATTTTGATCTGTTTTTTAGTTGCAATACAGATTAATGGGTCAGATTTAAAAAGAGCAGAGGGTAATATTGCAGAGTTGAATCTTCAAAAAGGTCAGGAGTTTCTCGAACAAAATAAAAAAAACAAGGGAGTAATCGTAAGAGCAAGTGGTCTCCAGTATCAGATTATGAAAGAAGGTAATGGATCAAAGCCACGTTTGATTGATAGTGTTGAGGTTCACTATCATGGTACTTTGATTAATGGACGGGTTTTTGATAGTTCTGTTGACAGGGGAGTTTCGATAACGTTTCCCGTTCGTCATGTGATTCGTGGCTGGACAGAAGCATTGCTGCTCATGAGTGAAGGAAGTAAATGGAAGTTGTTTATTCCCTCCAATCTTGCCTATGGTGAAAAAGGGTCGGGAGATATGATTGGACCGAATGAAACGCTGATTTTTGAAGTTGAGCTTATCAAGGTTGAAAAATAATGTTCTGGAGTTTTCGAGGTACAAGGTGAATTTTATTTTTCAGGTGGATTATCGGGAAATTATTATTTATTGAATTGTTTTTCAAATTCTTCAATTGTGATAGGTGTACCAAACAGGAAACCTTGTGTAGCCAGGCAGCCATTGTCTATCAGGAATGCTAATTGTTCTTTTGTCTCTACACCTTCAGCGATAACGTCTAAATGAAAATTATCTCCGAGACTTATCATTGTCTTTACCATGATAGCATCATTGGGATTTGTTGTGACATCTTGAATAAAAGTTTTGTCAATTTTCAGTTGATTGATGGGTAACTTTTTCAGGTAAGAGAGTGAGGAGTAACCTGTTCCAAAGTCATCGATAGAAAGTTTGACACCGAGCTCTCGTAATGCATGCATTTTATCAATGACCTCGTTAACATTGTGGAGTAAAATATGTTCGGTAAGTTCAAGTTTTAACCGTGAAGCATTAATAGAATATTTTTTCAGCACAAATTTAATTTCTTCCACAAAATTAAAAAAACTGAATTGGCGGGCACTAATATTAACAGAAAGGGAAAGGTGTTTCATTTTATCATTGTTACTCCAGTTTGCTAGTTGGGCACAGGCAGTATCAATGACCCATCTTCCTAATTCCAGAATTATGCTACTTTCTTCGGCAATGTGTATAAACTGCTCGGGTAAAATTAAACCCAGTGTTGGCTCATTCCAACGGACAAGCGCCTCTGCTCCGATGGGGTGCCCTGATCTGTCTACCTGGATCTGATAGAAAAGCCGAAACTGGTTATTTTCCAGAGCGTTTTTCAGTCGAAATTCCAGCAACGCTCTTTTTTCGACAGCTGCTTGCATAACAGGATCGAAAAAGCGGATTGTATTGCGTCCAGATTCCTTTGCCTGGTACATTGCCATATCAGCAGATTTCAAAAGTTCTCCTTCAGATTTTTCGTTTCCACAATAGAGGCAGACACCAATACTTGATGAGCTAGAGTAGGTATAATCTTTTAATTTATAAGGAGCTTCTAAAGAGGTTCGTATTTTTTCAGCTATTAATGATATTTTTTGCAAAGTTTCTGTGGAGTCAGTGCTTATCTCTTCAATTAAAATGACAAATTCATCTCCACCAAATCTTGCGACGGTATCCATATGGCGCAAATTTTTACTGATTCTTTTTGCTACCTCAATAAGAAGCAAGTCTCCATATTCATGTCCCATCATGTCATTGAGACCTTTAAATTTGTCAAGATCCATGAATATTATAGCCCCGAATTTTTTTGAGCGTTCCGATTGAGAAAGTGCAAGGTGAAAACGATCTAAAAAAAGGCGCCGGTTGGGAAGCGATGTAAGGGCGTCATAGAAAGCCAGATTTTTAATTTCTTCTTCTGCCTCTTTGCGTTTGGTAATGTCACTGAATATTGCTACATATTGAGTGGTTTGATTATCACTGTTTTTTATAGCCGTGATAGTAAGCCATTCTGGATAGATCTGACCGTTTTTTCGTCGATTCCATATTTCGCCTTCCCATCTTCCTGTTCGGTGCAGGGTTTTCCAAAGGGATTTATAAAAGGCGTTGTCATGACGATGTGAGCTGATGATGGAAGGGTTTTTACCCATAACCTCTTCAGGGCTGTATCCTGTAATTTTTTGAAATGCCTGATTTACGCGAATGATTCGAGGTTCGGAATCGGTGATCAGGATTCCCTGGTCAGTATTGAATGTTGCAGCAGCAATTTTTAGCTCATCTTCTTTTCGTTTGCGGTTTCGAATGTCATGAAGGGTAAAAATGTATTTTAAAATAATATTGGAAACATTGTCCCTGATAGAAAAAACGGAACTCTGAACCGGAATAGATTCCTGATTTTTTGAAATACATTGAAGTTCGGTACTTTCCATAACTCCACTTTTCGGCAGTGTTTCAAAGAGCATTCTTTGCAAGACGGGGCTTTCCTGAAAAAAAATCTGTATTGATTCCCCAACAATCTCATCTTTTTCAAATCCGAGAAGTGTTTTTGTGGCAGGATTTATTCTTTCAATAATGAAATCCGTATCCACAATAAGCAGGGCGTCGTTCATGGAATTTATAATACTTTCTAAAAAATCTTTCGATACAGTAGAGGCTTGAAGTTCTTCTCCGAGCATATTCAAACCTCCGATAATGCCATCAATCTGATCGTAATTATCTGATGGGGTCTCTCTTGCATTGAGGTTCCCATAGGCAAATTCCATAATCAAATTGAGTATCTGTTCAATTCTCGGATCTTGTGGTTTACTGCTTTCCATTCACTGATTGATTAACCGTTTATTTTGTAAATTTCCTCAGCCAGAGCAAGGCTTCCTTTTCAGAATTAAAGAATTTCAACTGAAATTCATTTTTATTGATTTTTCGGTTTAAAGATAATAAAAATGATGCTATTACTTTTTGGATGGGAGAATGAATCAAGACAGCAATGGCAGTTACAAATTTGGGTGCTTCGGTTGTGTAAAATACCCTTGCATTGCGGCTCATAGATTTATGATCACCAATTATTAATATGGGAAACTTTCGGCCTTTTGAAATTTTACCGACCGCAGAAAGGTTGTTTTCAGCGTCCTCAAGAACCTCTTCTGTTCCTGGTGCGTATATTGCTCGGATAATACCATTTTTTTCATCATAAGAGATCAATGCATTTCTGGTTTTAATCTCTTTTATATTGTTTTTATTCAAAGGTTCATCTTCTTTAACCATATGATAGCCTCTTGTTCTGTGGTAAAGGTCTGAAAAGGAAACGGAGGTTTATTTATCTTTAAAAAGAAGTTTGCTGCAATTCTTGTTAAAGGGTTTGCGATTATTGTTGCTGCAGCTTTGATAAATTTTGCGGCATCTTCTCCTGCTGCAAAATTACGTACTTCCCGGGATGGCGGGGTATAATTTATTGATCTGCCCAGAACTGGAATTTTTACTCCACCGGAGAGTTTTTCTATTGCACTACTGATCTGTTTGAGATCTTCAATTGTTAATCCATTCTCGTGTGATATGGTCAGTTCAATAATGCCATCATTCCGTAAGGACAGATTTGCAACTCTAGTTTTGATTTCATCCATGTTTTTTTAGAAAGTATTTATTACTATCCACCTGAATTTATCATTATGAGTCGTCAATAATGATATGGTTTTTCGCTTTGATATTTGATTTTGACATTTGCACTGTTAACTACTTGACACAGTAATACAAAGTTTTGTTTCTCAAATTGCGATGTACAGAATTTTAAAAGTTTGTGGTTTAACGACTGTAGAAGATGCCCTTTATTGCAGTGAACAGGGGGCTGATTTTCTTGGAATGGTTTTACACCCCAAAAGCCCAAGGCTTTGTTTGCCAGAGACAATTGCAGAAATAAATATTAATTTAAAATACAGACCCAGAGTTCTCGTTTACGGAAATGATGATCGGGAATATATTATTGAGACTGCAAAAAAAAATATGGATGATTTTTTATTTGTGCAGCTTCCGGCTCATCATTCAGGTTTTGAAAAGGTGGTTCAAAGTTTTGGTATCTCAAAAATTATTCCTGTGGTTGCCGTTGAAAATAGAGTCGATTATAATCTGCTTGAAAAATTAAAAGATTTTGACATGATTATATTTGATACAGGTGGAATTAAAGGAAGTAATAATGTATTGCTTGATGGCGGAACCGGAATTCCTTTTAACTGGAGTTTATTAAAGGATGTAAATCGAAATTATCTGGTAGCAGGTGGAATTAATCAGGAAAATATTGGCCGCCTTGTGGGCCTGCTTCCCCAGAGCAGAGGCGTTGATCTGTCAGGAAGTCTTGAGTCTGAAAAGGGAATTAAAGATCCTCAGAAGGTAAAAATATTTGTGCAGACTTTTCGCGAAACGGGTAGGGCTTCATGACGAAAATGACTCCGATGCTTCGACAGTATTTTGATATAAAGGAGCGATATAAAAATGAGCTTCTTTTTTTCAGAATGGGCGATTTTTATGAGATGTTCTTTGATGATGCGGTGTATGCCTCAAGAATTTTAAATATCGCCCTGACGAAAAGACAAGACAATGTTCCCATGTGTGGAATTCCTTATCATGCATTGAACAACTATGTTCACCCGATTTTGCAGGATGGAAAACACATAGCAATATGCGAACAGGTTGAAAACCCGGAAGATGCAGTAGGCATAGTCAAGCGCGATGTGGTAAGAGTACTTACTCCAGGATCGATTTTTGAAGAGGGACTTCTGGTAGAAAATGAGCGAAGAATGATTGCTTCTCTGATAGTAGAGCAGGTAAACTCTGAGAAAGAAGCTGATGCACTTGTTACCATTGCAGTTGCAGATGTTTCAACAGGTGATTTGATTTTACAAAAAAGTGACTCGTCTCTTGCCGATTCACTTTTATTCAACAGGGGGGTACGTGAAATTGTTACCAATATAGACGCTCTTTCCGGAAAAACAGATATTCCTTTTCAAAGACGAAATTATGATATTCCCAAAGATGGTTTTCATAAATTATTACTTGATACATTGAAGTTGGTCGAAATTCAATCTCTTGATTTTTCGGGTTCTGAAATTCAGGCGATAGCTTTTCTTTTTTTGTATATTAAAGAAGTTGCCCCTGGTGTGATTATTGAATGGAAAGTTCCCCGTAAAGAGTATAAAAAAAGTTATATGCGTCTTGATGACTCTGCTCTAAAAACTCTGGAAATACTACAAAGCCAGTCAGGACAAAAAAATTCCTCTCTGCTTGCTGTTCTTGATCATACGGTAACCGCAGCAGGTCGCCGCGCACTTAACGACGCCCTGAGTATGCCACTGATGAATGTAAAAGAGATCGAAAAACGTTATGAATCAATAGAATGGTTTATAAACAGAAATGATTTTATGATGGAAATAAGAAAGGAACTGCGAGAGTGTTATGATATGGAAAGAATCATTTCCATGCTCGGCAATCAGCCGCAGACACGCCACCTTGGATCGATCTATTTTACACTGGAAGCTATTTTTAATATTCAGAAGAAACTTCAAAAAAATATCGATGCACTTTCGGCATTACTAAAGGAGTGCTGGATTGATCTCCCCTTTTGTATCGAACTTTATACCAGATTAAAGGAGACGCTTTTTCTGGAAGAGCTTCCTCCCATATTAGACGAAAGGCGATTTGTCAATACAGGTGTGGATAAGGAGCTTGATGAGTATATTGAACTTACAGAATCCGGAGGAAAGCTGATTATTGAATTTGAAGCCAGGGAAAGAGAGCGTCTTAAAACCGGATCGTTAAAAATCCGCTATAACAAGGTAATCGGCTATTTCATTGAAATTTCAAAAGGGCAGGCGCTCAAGGCACCTGATAATTATATACGCAGGCAGACTCTGGTCAATGGTGAAAGATATACATGTGCTGAATTGCAGGAGCTTGAAAATAAAATTCTCGGTTCGCGGGAAAATGTGATTCGATGTCAGAGAAAAATCTTTAATGACCTCGTAGCCGTTGTTTTAAATAATATTTCACAACTTCGTCAATGGTCTGATTCAATCGCCCAGATAGATATGATAATTTCATTTGCCGATGCTGCTCAAAAAAATGGATATACCAGACCCATTATCGTAGAAGAGGGTAACTTTGAGGTGAGAAAGTCGCGTCATCCGGTGGTTGAGCAACTGAACAAAGAGGAGATATTTGTTCCCAATGATATTTTGTTGAATAACTCTTCACGTCACCTTGCAATTTTGACAGGACCGAATATGGCAGGAAAGTCCACCTTTATTCGGCAGGCAGGACTTCTGCAGATTATGGCACAGGCAGGATCTTTTGTTCCTGCAGACTACGCAAGAATACCGTTGGCCGATAGGGTATTTACCAGAATTGGCGCCTATGACAGGCTTTTTAAAGGCGAAAGTACTTTTTATGTAGAGATGAACGAGTGTGCTAAAATTTTTAGAAATTACACTTCAAGATCGCTTATTCTTCTTGATGAGGTGGGCAGGGGTACATCTACTTTCGACGGAATAAGCATAGCAAGAGCCATGATAGAATATCTGAACGACCCTGATCGAGGCAGACCAAAGACGTTGTTCGCAACTCATTATGCCGAGCTTGCTGAAATGATCGAGACAGACAAGGGTATCATTGGCCTAACTGTAAAGGTGCTCGAAGATAATGACAAAATTATTTTTCTGAGACAGATTGTTGAGGGTAGCGCCGACAAATCATACGGGATTTATGTTGCCTCGCTTGCCGGCATGCCTGATGTTGTAATCAAGCGGGCCTCTGAACTTTTATCTGAGCTTGAGGAGGAGGGTCTCTGGATACGGCAACCTCATTTTCAGGAGAGTTCTCGCCCCTCAAAATACGCAAATCGCCCCGTAAAATCACAAAATCAATTGCCCATGTTTTCGAAAGATTAAGTGGTTTTAAAAAAATTCTGAAATAATTTTAAAAGGGGCTTGGCGCGCCCCTGAGCAGATACACGGTATCTGCTCACCCCCCGCGTAGCTTGCTTATCACGTATCTCTAAAAGGAGCCTGAAATAATAAAATATTCTTTACATTGGGTATAACCCGGATGTTCTATCGGACGTTATGAAAACAATGGTCATTGTAAATCCACGATCAGCCAATAATAAAACCGGAAAGATCTGGCCCTTAATCAAGGAACAACTTGATGCATCAATCGGTTCTTATGCTGTTTGTTTTACAGAGAAGAAAAATAGCGCACCTTTATTAACATCTGATGCATTAGAGAAGGGCTTTGAGAGGGTTGTGGGCATTGGTGGCGATGGGACATTCAGCGAAATTGTAAATGGATATTTCAAAAATGATAAACCCATAAATAAAAAAGCGGTACTTTCTTTTATTTCAAGTGGTACCGGGGGAGACTTCAGAAAAACATTAGGAAAACCAGCCTCTTTGGAAGAGGCAATACGCAATTTATCGGGAGATAAAATTATAGAAGCAGATGTGGGTAAAATAGTTTTTAAAGATTTTAATTCGCAGAATATCCAGAGATATTTTATCAATATTGCCAGTTTTGGCATGGGGGGAGAGACGGCAAGACGGGTGAATCATATAAAGTTTTTAAAAATTTTTGGAGGAAAAACAGCTTTTTACCTTGCAACATTGTATACCATGTTCTTTTACAAAAACACTCTGGTAAAGCTTGAATGTAACGGAGAAATCATCGAAGAAAAAATCAGAAACATTGCTGTTGCCAATGGCAGGTTTCATGGTGGGGGAATGATGATTGCTCCTGAAGCTTCCATCAATGATGGTTTTTTTGATGTGGTTATACTGGGTGATTTAAACTTTCTCGAAATTACTATGCTGGCAGGAAGAATATACAAAGGTACACATCTGGATCATCCAAAGGTAAAAACACTAAGAACAAAAGAGGTTCGGGCATTCTCTGCAGAAAAAATTTCTATTGAGAATGACGGTGAGGTATATGGAACAATTCCTGCTACCTTTACTGTTCTACCAAAAATATTGCGGTTACAAGTATGAAATATTTATCGGCACAAAAAAAATGGAATGGTTGGGGGCTAAAAGGGAAATCCTATCCAACGGAAAATTTAAGATCTGATTTTTATAACCTGTTGCAGAATCTTCTTGAAATAAAACATATGGAAATTCGTATTCCTGCCAAAAAAGAAGATTTCAAGATTCCCGCATCAATATTTTCGCAAGCTGAAATAAAAGAGTTTCAGAGTATTGTAACAAAGAATCGTTTTACGATTGAGAACGATGTTCGTTTAATGCATGCAAGAGGCAGAAGTTTTCCTGATCTTCTTGCCCTGCGGCGCGGAAGTATTGATACTTTTCCTGATGCTGTAATATATCCTGTTTCTGAATCGGAGGTATCTGCGGTACTCGCTCTTGCCGCAAGAAAAAAAATAGCTGTAATACCCTACGGCGGTGGCAGTAGTGTGGTCGGTGGAATTAATGCATTAAAATTAAAAAGTCAAAAGGGTATACTTGTTGTAAATATGGAAAGAATGAACCGGCAAATCAGCATGGATCATTTTTCCATGTCAACTACTTTTGAGTGTGGCATTTCAGGCCCTGACCTGGAGGCTATTCTCAACAAGCAGGGGTATACGATAGGTCATTTTCCTCAATCTTTCGAGTTTTCAACACTGGGAGGATGGATTGCCGCAAGGGGTTCAGGATATTTTTCGGGAGTATATGGAAAAGCAGAGGATATGCTGCTTTCGTGCAGCGTTATTGCACCCAACGGTAAAATTGAGACTGAAAACTTTCCTGCCTCTTCACAGGGACCGTGTTTGAATCAAATCATCGCAGGCTCGGAAGGTACTCTGGGAATTATTACACAAGCCACCTTGAAGATTCATAAAAAAGAGCACAATCTTGTCTACAAAGCGTTGCTTTTTCCTGATTACCCTGCTGCCCTTGCGGCATTACGAAGATTCAAACAGTCTGGAGTAACTTTGCATATGGCACGCCTGTCAGATCCTGAGGAGACAAATTATTTTTCTATGATGAGTAAAAGTTCAGGGAACAAAAAAGCCAGGTTAATATCTTTTTTACAAAATAGTATTTTACGTTTTTCAGGTTATAAACAGCCATCGGTTATGTTGACTGTCGGTGGACCAGATCAGTATAAAAAGATCAAGGCTCTTCAGAAAACTTCTGGAAAATCAAAGATGCTTAAATACTTGTCTCTGGGAAAAAAACCCGTGGCAGACTGGTTTTTAAACCGGTATGAATTTCCTTATCTGCGTGATGAACTTCTGGATCATGGAATAGGTGCAGAAACGTTTGAAACCTCTATGACATGGAGCAATCTGGAAAAGCTCCGGAGTGAAATTTATAAAACCGTCGAAAAATTGCAGAAAACAGATGGGTTAAAGTGCATTTTAATGTCTCATATATCTCACAGCTATAAAACAGGAGCGGCGATCTATTTTACCATACTTTATCGTCTGGCCGATAACCCGCTGGAACAGTGGAAAATAATTAAAAAAAATGTGACCGATACAATAGTTAAGCACAAGGGTAGTTTGAGTCACCATCATGGCATTGGGGCCGACCATCGACCATGGCTCATTGATAAAATGGGCAAGACAGAGTACGAGTTGTTACAAAGTATTAAAAAGCAGCTTGATCCGAGTACGATCATGAATCCAGGAAAGTTGTTTTGAATGAACTTTGATTTTGATGGCAATGTATTCGCTGCTTTCTGGCAGCGCATCGCTGAATATTTATTTGCGCTCGCAACGGCCGAATAAAACAGTCGTTCAAAGGCGACCGGCAAATGAATTAAAAGAGTTTATTGATAGACGTTTTGACTATTTTTGTTAAATTTACATCAGAGAAAATATGAAAACAGGTACTCCATTTAGTTCAAACTCCACAAAGGCTCTTTTACTTGGCTCAGGTGAGCTGGGAAAGGAGGTTGTTATTGAGCTGCAGCGACTGGGCGTTGAGGTAATTGCGGTGGATCGTTATGAGAATGCCCCGGCGATGCAGGTTGCTCATCGATCTTATACGATTTCGATGGTGGATGGTGCAGCATTGCGTGCCGTAATTGAAAAAGAGAAGCCTGATTATATTATTCCTGAAATTGAAGCGATTGATACCTCTGTTCTTGTTGAAATGGAAAAAGAGGGGTATAATGTAATTCCTACAGCCCGGGCAGTTCAATTGACGATGAACCGGGAAGGAATTCGAAGAGTTGCTGCTGAAACTTTACATTTGAAAACATCAAACTACAGATTTGCACTGAGTTATGAAGAGTATAAAAAAGCAATCGATGAGCTGGGTATTCCTTTTGTGATTAAACCTGTCATGAGCTCTTCAGGAAAGGGCCAGAGTATTGTGCGCAGTATGGAAGAGATTGAACCTGCCTGGAAGTATGCCCAGGAGGGAGGAAGGGTAAAGGGTGGAACAAAGGTTATTATAGAAGAATTTATTAATTTTGATTATGAGATAACCATGCTGACGGTAAAGCACAAAGGGGGAACATCTTTTTGTGAGCCTGTGGGCCATTTTCAGGTTGATGGTGACTATCGTGAATCATGGCAGCCTCATCAGATGAGTAACGTTGCTCTGAAAAAGGCGCAGGATATTGCGCAAAAAATAACTGATGAGCTGGGGGGTTTGGGCCTGTTTGGGGTAGAGTTATTTGTCAAGGGAGATGAAGTCTATTTCAGCGAGGTATCGCCGCGTCCGCATGATACTGGTCTGGTTACCATTGCTTCGCAGGAGCTTTCCGAGTTTGCTCTGCATGTTCGGGCGATTCTGGGACTTCCCATTCCAGAGATAAAATTCTGGGGTCCCTCTGCTTCATCGGTTCTTTTGCCTGAGGGAGTTTCAAGCAATATAGGCTATCATAACCTGGAAAAAGTTTTAAACCACCCGGGGACACACCTCAGGCTTTTTGGCAAACCCGATATATCAGGCAAGCGTAGAATGGGGGTAGTAGCGGTGCGCGCAGAAAGTGTGGAAGCAGCCCGGCAGAGGGCAAAATCAGCCTCGGAAGCCGTGGTGTACTCTTTTGATTAGCTGCTGAAAAAAGGTTGTCTGAGGGTAGACAAGAATGATTGGTGGTTTATAAAAGTCGTAAAAGTTTCAAGGAAATAATATGGGTGAAAGAAAAGAGTATCAGAATTTAACCAGAGGTGATATCATTTCAGTTTTTCTTTATCGCAGCGGAATCATATTTTCCATGCTGGCTTTGGTATATGGTTTTTTATTTTATTTTCATGTTATTACCCATAGAACTGTTCCCTCTTTTTTATCGGGTCCAAATCATCATATTGCTCTCTTCCTTTTGACTTTTTCAGTTGTCTTATCGACATCGTTTTTACATTTATACAGCAAGACACTGTTAAAGGCCATCAGAATTTTTGCCCTGACAGGTCTGGTTATTTTAATAGTTCGATATATTTATTTTGGAAATGATATACCTTCAATTGTTTTCAGCAGGGGGGTGTCGGGAAAAACGGGTGTAATTGGCTGGGGATTTATTATGGCTGGTTTTAGCGGAATTGGTGCTAAAGAAGCTTTTTGTTTCAAGTTGTATGAAGGTTATGCCTATGCAATTTTAAGTGCAATGTTTGTGCTTCTGCATCTTGTTGGTGCATTATCGCTTTCTGCAGGTTTTATATTTGTAACCTTGATAACAGGTCTTGTGGTAATTTTTACTTTTCGAAAATTGAGGCTCCCCCTTTTTTATGACATTGGAGACAAAAGTCGTTATTAAATTGTGATCAGGTTTTTGCCTTATTTTTATAGATTTATAATATTTGAAATAAAAACAGTTTAGGGATTCTGATTTAAAATCGGTTTTTTTAAAAAATAGTCATAAAAATAGACTGACAGGCCGTTTCAAAAATATTCCATTGTTCTTTATATGCTCTTTAATGATCCTTTAAAAGACAAATACGAAAAAAAAGCTACAAGAGATGGCTATGGTGAGGCTCTTGTAGATCTGGGCGGAAAGTATAAGGACATGGTTGTACTTGATGCTGATTTGTCTGGATCTACGAAAACAAAGGATTTTTCTGCTAAATATCCCGATCGATTTTATAATTTTGGTGTTGCCGAACAGAATATGGTCGGTAATGCAGCGGGTATGTCAAGGGCAGGACTTGTCCCTTTTGCATCTTCGTTTGCAATGTTTTTAACAGGGCGGGCGTGGGAAGTTGTTCGAAACACGGTTGCCTATCCGGGAAATAATGTTAAACTTGTAGCAACTCATGCCGGAATCACTCTGGGTGAAGATGGCGCAAGCCATCAGACTATCGAGGATGTTGCTATCATGCGGGCAATTCCCGGTATGACTGTTATTGTTCCTTCTGATTTTAATGAAGCCTACCTGGCTGTTGTTGCTGCCTATACCTATAAAGGACCTGTTTATATCAGGTTGGGCAGACCCTCAATACCTTTAATGTACAGCAAGGATCATGCTTTTAAAATCGGTAAAGCGGATATCATACAAAAAGGGAAAAAGGTTGCCTTTATTGCGAATGGAATAATGGTCTTTGAAGCATGGAAAGCCGCAAAAATTATTGAAAACGAGTTGGGAGTCACTCCGTTTGTAATAAATATGAGTACGGTAAAACCTCTCGATGCAGAGACACTCACCTCGATTGCCGATGATATAGATATGGTGGTTACTCTTGAAGAGCATAATATCATGGGCGGATTGGGGTCTGCTGTAGCTGAATATTATTCTGAAACCACACCTAAAAAAATCATACGTATTGGTATGGCTGATGTTTTTGGTCAATCAGGAACACCAGATGAATTGCTCTCATATTATGGCTTGACAGCTGAGAAAGTTGTGCAAAGAGTAAAGCAGTACCTGTAACTGCTTTACTCTGATACCGTGAAAAATTTAAAAAATATTACAAGTTGGGTAAAAATTTATTATTTTGCTCTAAAAAAAGAGCAAAATATAAAATTTATAGCCGGTAAAATAAAGTATATTATTATTGCATTTATATCTGTTTTTATTCTTCTTTCTATTCCTGAACTTGTTATACAGATACAGGGTCGTGAACGTATTCAAGCAGAAATTGATAAAAAACTTGATGCTGCCGGTCTGGCCTATGCGTATGATGGAATTTCCCTGAGTGGCTACCGGGGTATAACTTTATATAATTTAAAAATATCGTCTGATCCGAATTTCAGTCAGGGGAACCTGTTGTTGAGCGCTGACTATGCCCATATTTATATTTCTTTGTATGATATTCTTTTTAGCAAAGAATTTATTACAGACAAAATTATAATTGATAAAGCCCATTTTTATTATAATAACAAATCACCATTTTTTGATAATTCTGTTTTAGGGGCCCACTGGAAAGTTGAAGACCTTATTCAGGTAAAAAATATGAAGATAAAGCATCTGACGCTTCATATTGCTCTGGAAAGAGAGAATTACAATAAAGAAATCTGGGTAATTGACAATTGTATTGTACAATACTACCTTGAAAATAAAACTCCTTTTTTAGAAATATCTTATAACGATCGGCCATGGGGAAAAGGAGAGATACTTTTTTCACCAGAAGGATGTGAGAGTTGTACTCTGTTTGATGGAAAATACAGCGTACATTTAAAGAAGGTTCCTTTGAATCGCTTTTCATGGTTTGTTGCTCCCTCTTTTTTTAAAAATGGTTTTGGCAATTATTCAGGGGAATATACCTACAAGAGTTCCTGGGGAGAGAAAAAAAATGTTGTACAATCTCATTTCTGGAATGGAACGCTTATATTTTCGGATCTTCTATTAACTTCAGAGAAGAAAACAACTCTTGATATTTCTGAAGCAGATTTCAAGGGATCTTTGTTCTATGTAAATGGAGATATTCTGGCAAATCTTGATGGCCACTGGGGCCAACTGCCCTATTCCTTCAAGATGGATAAAAAAGAGAGTGAAATCTGGCCCAGCCTGTTTAATCTGCAGATTATTTCTGCAAAAAAGAAAAGTCGTCTGATTTTAAGTCATGGAGTTGAATTAACCGGACTGGATCATCTGCGTATGAACATTTCTAAACCCGGGACTTCCGATAGATACTCTTACCGATTGCTGAACATGGATTTAAAAATCGATGATGGGGAACTTGTTTTCCAAGAAAATATAAAGTACAATTTTTCCATTGATTCTCTGATATTTAAAATGGCAGAAAATAAATATGAAACAACAACTTCTTTGAAAAAGGGTCGATCAAATCTGCTGATTTCAATGGCAGGGAAATTTCAGCCGGCAGTAAAAAATATTTTAACAACATATTTGCCACATGGAGGTTTTAAACAAAAAACCATAACTTATGACATTGTTACCATGCCTCAAACCGCTACCGGAAAAATATCTTTGTCGAAATTTGATTTGGAAGATATCAAGGATTATGTTGATACTCTTCGAAAGGTATGGAAAAATGAGGTTAAAGAAGGAATACAGGATGGTTGGCAACCTGCAATATTCAGAGAACGGGTTCTGGTTCAAAAATATCTGTTGAACAGCACTGCTGATATTGATGTCAATATAGAGGATTGGAAATACAGCGAAGACCAATCTCATCTTGATGGAAAAATTATTTTTAGTGATTCTATACTATCAGCCGACTTGAAATCTGATCACAAGATGGTAAACCTGGTCTGGAATTATAAAACAAGCTATCCTTCTATTGCTGCTGATTTTGATTTAAATTTTGTTCAGGAAAACGAAATTTCCAATCTTTTTTTTCCTGAAAATATTTTAAGAGCTTATAAAAAAAATCATTTAACTTACTCGTTTGTGAGTTATGGAGACAAAGTGGCTGATATCATGCAAAAGCATATTGGTCGCGGAACTTTCAAGATTGATAATGCCGAGCTGAAATTCAGTAATGAAAATATTCCCGGATATCTCGATTATGTAGAGGGAAGTATTTACCGCTCGGGAGAAAAGGCATGGATCTCAGGGATTAAGGGTGAAAACAAAGAAGGGCAGCTTGTTGGACAGGCAGAATGGATGTATGATTCTGGTTCCCAATGGACTCTTGATACACACTACCGCACAAGATAATAGTTTCTAAAAAGGGAAATTTCGTCGATATCATAAAGTGCCATTACCAGCCGGTCAATTCCAAGAGCCATACCAGAGATTCCTTTCATTCTAGAGGCAGAGTGTAAAACCATATGATCGACAGGGTGAATTCTTTTCTGGTTTTTTTGTCGAACATTGTTGTTAAGGCTCCAGAGCTCTTTTAACTCATTTTCATTATCAAGCTCCTGGTAACCGCTTGCAATTTCCAGACCATTTATGAACATTTCAATTCTCATCGCCCAGCCATCAGAGTTCAGTTTTGCCATGCCTCTTGCAAAAGAGGGATAATCGTATAGAAAAAGAACAATTTTTCTGCCACCGTCTTTTTTTAGATTGTTTTGTTGCTCAAAAAATCGGGCAAGTGCATTATCTAGCAGAAGCGTAAATATTTCACTCATTTTATCAACAGAGAATGATATGTTTTCTGGAGTGTACTTGTACTCGTTTGACTTTTCTATTTTGTTGAAAACAGTATTACTGAATTTTATATAATCATCAAGATTAGAGTTTGAAAATAGATCAATATTATAAACATTTTTAAATAATTGGTGAACAGATAGCTCGAATTTTTCAGAAGAGTTTATGCCGCATTGCTCTATTATAGCCTTTAAATCACCCATCAAATCGAGATAAAATGTCTCTCTTTTGTACCATTCTGCCATGAAAAACTCATGAGAGTGTGCAGAAGAGAGCTCCTCCTTTCGAAAGGAGTGGGCAATTTCAAAAATTCCCGAATCTTTGTCATATATGAGTAAACTCTTCTTGAGAGAAAATTCTGGAGATGTCGGAAGAAAGTAGTTATCGACTCCAAAACAGTCAAGATAGGGTTCAATCGCACCTGAATTTACAAGAGTAGGGGTAAAAACTTCTATTAATCCGCAAGAAACAAGATAATTTCTTATATGATGTATGGTTTGATTTAGTAGCCTGATTTCTTTCAATGATTTAATTCAGTTTAAAGGTGTTTTAAAAACAATTGGGCCCACCAGGATTCGAACCTGGGACCCACGGATTATGAGTCCGTTGCTCTAACCAGCTGAGCTATAGGCCCTTTTTTTTACAGATTATATTTTTTAAATAGAACGTCAATAGTTTTGCATTTAATTAGATATTTTCTTTTTGCTTTTATTTTCGGAAATTACTCTATCTGTCCTTTTCTTTGAAAAATGAATAAACCATGTGAAAATAATGATGGTATTATTAACAAGGATTAATAGATTGTGCAAAAGAGAAAAGTATAATTCCGGATTTAATGGTCTACCAGACAGGGAGATGATCACCAAGCAGGCGAGGCAAATTCACACCTGCGCCCGATCTTGTACTGGGTGCGGCTGACTTTATTACTACAGGCGGGTTAAATCCATGGAAAGTCGCCATAGCCAAAACCACAAGCGCATCGCTGCCTGTAACCAGACTGGTTGTGGCGTCAAATATTAGCTCCTCGATTTTACTGTGGAATGATGTATCCACAGCAATTAACAATCAAGCCCCAAACATAACGATAAATTTAACTGGTTGGAGTGGTGTCTCAAATGGCATTTGGACAAACGGGATAAAACTGGTTGCTGCAGATTACAATGCTCACCAAGTCCTGATTTGGAATACATGGCCTGTGGTCAATAACCAGGGACCTGATATTACAATTGGAATTACCAATTCTCCGGGCTGTACAAACAGTAATATGAATACGCCAAGGGGAATTGCAAGCGATGGCACACGCCTTTTTGTCGCCGATGGAGGGAACAACCGGGTTTTGGTTTATAATAGCTGGCCAACGGCAAATGGCCAGGCGGCTGACGCTGTACTTGGTCAAGCCGATTTTATTTCATGCATTGCTCTAAGCACCGCTGTAAATACCATGAATGCTCCGAGCGATGTGACATACGACGGCAGCCATCTGGTGGTGACCGATACTGGAAATCACCGGTTACTTGTGTTCCCCTGATTGACCTGCCGCAACCTGATATCCTGGAATCAATTTTAAATCTTGAAAATTTTAAATATATTTGAAGCATAACTCATCTGTAATACAACTGCTTAATTAATTAGCATCGAATCTTATCATAAGAAATTTCAGGTTTGTATTCTTTTTGGGTAAAAAAATGTCAGATATCTCTATGGGTTGCATAGGTATGGTAAATACTTGATTTTGACATTTGTCTTGACATGGCACAATATGATTTTGCTTATACCATATTCAGTTTTGAAAGATAGATGAGCGTATAAGTAATGGCAAAAAGTAATAAAGTTAAAGAGCAAGAGGTACTGCAGGGGGCAGGTTTTGAGAAACTTGTTAGACGGAATCCTCAGGCGATTAAAAAAAGTGAAACGCCTGTACCATCAGCAAAAGTCATGCTTGAAAATCTTTTGTTAAACGGAGTCAATATATGCTGGGGTTATCCTGGCGGCGCAATTTTACCATTATATGATCATATGTATAGTTCTAAAATAAAACATATATTGGTGAGGCATGAACAGGGAGCTGCTTTTGCAGCAGAAGGTTTTGCACGGGCGACGGGAAAACTCGGGGTAGCCATTGCTACTTCTGGTCCAGGTGCCACCAATTTAATAACCGGAATAGCCAATGCAAATATGGATTCAATTCCCGTGTTATATATTACAGGGCAGGTTGCTACCCGGGATATCGGAACCGATGCTTTCCAGGAAGCAGATACTTACGGTATGAGTATTCCTATTACAAAATATAATGCATTAATAAAAAACCCTGATGATGTATCACGAATAACGAATGAAGCAATTCTTGTTGCCATGTCACGAAGACCAGGACCGGTTTTGATTGACTTTCCAAAAGATATTCAGGCAAAATCTACAAATATTGAGTACAACCAGAATTATCATCTGGAGCCCTTTCATTTCGAATTAAATGATCCTGCAGGAGATATTAATCAGCTGGCAGATGCATTTAACCGGGCGAGTAGACCTCTTCTGTATGTAGGAGGTGGAGCAATTGCATCAGATGCTTCCAAGAAAATTATCGAACTTGCAGAAAAAGCATCTGTTCCGGTAGTAATGACACTTATGGGGCTGGGTGCTTTTCCTGGTCAGCATGAGCTTTCTCTGGGAATGGTGGGGATGCATGGAACGGCCTACGCCAATAAAGCAGTCATGGAGTGTGATTTTATAATTTCTTTAGGTGCACGTTTTGATGATCGTGTAGCAACTGATCCAAATGAATTTGCTTCGCAATCCATGAGAGCACAGATAGATATTGATTCTGCCGAGATAGAAAAACGTGTCCATGTTGATATTCATATACAGGGTGATTTAAACCGTGTTCTAAATGAGCTTATTCCCAAGGTAAATTTTGTAAAAAAACGACCTTGGATCGAACGAACAAATGAGCTTAAAAAGCAAAACCCTCTTATGTTCAATCGTGAAGAAAATGTAATTAAACCTCAATATTTTATTCACCGTTTAAGTGAGAGAACAAAAGGAAATGCAATTGTAGTGACAGATGTGGGTCAGCACCAGATGTGGGCGGCTCAATTTTATACTGTGAATAAACCAAGAAACTGGATTACATCAGGTGGTCTTGGATGTATGGGCTTTGGCCTGCCAGCAGCTATTGGTGCAAAATTCGGACGACCCGATGAAGATGTAGTCCTGATTACGGGAGATGGTTCGATACAGATGAATATCCAGGAGCTGGCAACAGCCCGGATGTATAATGTTGGGGTTAAAATAGTACTGTTTCACAATGGTTTTTTAGGAATGGTTCGTCAATGGCAAGAGCTTTTCTATGAAGAGCGATACTCGTCATCCACATTGACAGATATGAATCCAGATTTTGTTAAACTTGCACAATCATACGGTATTGAAGCAAAGAAAATCAGCAAGCCTGAAGAGATTGAAGCAGGGATAGATTTTTTATGGTCAACAAAAGGACCTGTTCTGCTTGAGGTGATGATTCCTGAGCAAGAGAAGGTTTATCCGATGATTCCAGCCGGTCACAAGTATGAAGGGATGATACAATTTGATACGACCAGTGAAAAGGGTGAACTTTTTTCAATTATACCACATCAGGAAGCAGCAAAAAAATGAAGCATATACTTTCAGTCTTGGTAAATAACAGTTCAGGTGTGCTAAGTCATGTCTCCAGCCTTTTTACCCGTCGTGGATATAATATTGATTCTTTGTCTGTGGCAGAAACCCAAAATCCATCACATTCAATTATAACTCTTGTTGTTAATGAAGATGAGAGAATGGTGCATCAGATTGAAAAGCAGCTTTATAAATTGATGGACGTAATTAAAATTGAAAACCTCTCGAATAAAGAATCGATAGAACGAGAGTTGATGCTTGTAACAATCATGGCAGATCGAAGCAGACGTGAAGATATTCTCAGTCTCGTTGATGTGTTTCATGGCACTATTGTAGATATGACGGAATCGGTTGTAATGATCGAGATGATCGGCAATCCGAGACGAATAAGAACTTTTTTAAAGGCTATTGAAGAGTTTGGAATCATACGCATGGCTCGAACTGGCACAGTTTCTCTGCCGTTTTCTAGCGCAGAATAATTATGGTAAAATATTTTGCATTGATCCGAATGAATGTGCTGAATTTTAGATTTTTATATTTAATTGTTTTTTTTGCAATTGTGTTTTATTCTGTTCATTGCAGGCAATCTCCAGAGAGATTGGTTAACAAGGCAGAAAATGCCTTGAAAGATCAGAATAGTGCGCGCGCATTGATTTTTTTTCAAAAAGCGTTTGAAGCCTCTCTGCCATCAGATTATTTCCCGACAGATCGCAACGAAGAGTATGATGATATGGTTTTATCTGAAAGTCGGGAATATCTGTTGTTGTCTGAAAATAACAAGGGGAGATATCACAGTAAATTCACAGTAGTAAATCTCAAGGAGAAGGACTATTGGGAGAAGAAACTGGCTGGATATATTATATACTCAGCAATATCGCCCAACGGCAAATATTCTATATTTTTGCTGGAATATGAAGAAAAAAAATGCACCATTTCAATATGGGATATTCAGGCACGTCAGGATCTTCCTTTTAACGCCGAAGCAATGTGCCAGCATAAACCAGGTATTTCGGATGATGGGAAACTGATATTTCTTGAAAATGATACTATCAAAAGTTTTAATGTTGCAACACTGGAGAAAAGTATTGAGACAAAGATGGATACATCTCAATCGACATTTGAAAAATTTCCAGCGTCTGCATGGTTTCAGTTTTCTCCTGACAATAATCTTTTTTATACATATGGTTATGCGGGAGAATACAGACTCTACTGGCTATACAATCAGAAAAGCAAGTTGATAACAAAGTCGGGAGCTACGGGAAGAATTTACTTTAGATATAACAATAATCACCCTGGAATTATCACAGGTGGAGCGGACACGCATCGAATAACATTTTTTCTTAAGGATGAATATAATGAGGAGTTAAAAAACCTGAAAGTTAGTTACTGGAGGGACGCCTCGTTTATCAATGACCAGTTTTATTATTACATAGAAGAGGGAAGACTGGGGATGTCGCTTGATGGCCAGGACAAAACTCTTGATTTCTGGGCTCAAAAAATTTATCTGGGTATGGATAAAGAAGCTTACATAATTTCTCCGTTAAAGCATTTGCTTGTTTACAGAGGAAAGGAGTTACCCATCCAGGCTCGGGAAATTTTTCAAAGAGGGTGGGATATTCAATAATTTTAAAATGAAAATTTTATAAAAAAGGAGTATAGTTTTATGAGCGCAATTATCGAAGAAATATTTGCAAGAGAGGTTATTGATTCACGTGGAAATCCGACAATCGAGGTGGAAGTTCACCTTGAAACCGGAGATTCGGGCCGGGCAATTGTACCAAGTGGTGCATCAACCGGATCAAGAGAAGCTCTTGAACTCAGGGATAAAGACGAGAATCGCTATAAAGGAAAAGGGGTATTAAAAGCGGTTGCTAATGTAAATGAAATTATTCAACCAAATTTGCTGGGAATGAATGCGCTGGATCAGCGCGAAATTGATCGAATATTACTTGACCTTGATGGAACAGAAAATAAAGCCCGTTTGGGAGCCAATGCAATTCTTGGTGTCTCGATGGCTACTGCACATGCAGCTTCACAAAATGCAGGACTGCCTCTTTACCGTTATCTGGGCGGGCCATTTGCACGAATTTTACCAGTTCCCATGATGAATGTTATAAATGGCGGAGCGCATGCAGACAATAATATTGATTTTCAGGAGTTTATGATTGTTCCCGTTAAATTTGACACCTTTCGTGAATCACTTCGTCAGGGTGCAGAAATATTTCATACCTTAAAAACTGTTTTAAAAAATAAGAACCTGAATACAGCCGTTGGCGACGAGGGGGGCTTTGCTCCGGACTTAAAGTCGAATGAGCAGGCACTGGATATATTGGTTGAAGCAATTGAAAAGGCAGGGTATAAACCAGGAGTTGATACTTTTATCGCCATGGATGCGGCTTCAAGTGAGTTTTATGAAAACGGGCGCTATGAACTAAAAGGTGATGGTTTGTCACTCGATGCCATGGGGTTGATAGAGGTTTATTCTAGCTATGTTTCCAGGTATCCTGTAATTTCTCTGGAAGATGGAATGGCAGAAGAGGATTGGGATGGTTGGATAAAATTAACACGAGAGCTAGGGAAAAAAATTCAGCTGGTTGGTGATGATCTTTTCGTTACTAATAAATTAATATTACAAAAAGGTATTGAAAATAATATTGCAAACAGTATACTTATAAAAGTAAATCAAATTGGGACGCTGACAGAAACAATGGATACAATTGAACTTGCAAAATTGAGAGGATACTCAACTGTAATGTCTCATCGTTCTGGAGAGAGCGAGGATACAACTATTGCCGATCTGGCTGTTTCTTCCGGAGCAGGACAAATTAAAACCGGGTCGATGAGTAGATCTGACAGAATTGCAAAGTACAATCAATTGTTGCGAATTGAAAGCTGGTTGGGTGAAAACAGCTATTATCCGGGTAAGTCTGTATTTGATTTTTTACAGAAAAACTCGTGATTTCACGTTTTTTAAGTTTTTTTCATGGGAGTCGTGAACACTGGCTATTTACGCCAATGTTTATTTTGATATTGTTGATAGGCATATATAATTTTTTGTTCAGTAAAAAAGGTTATATTGCTTATCAAAATAAATTGTATGAGAAACAAAAAATTGAAAAATATATAGATGAATTAAAAAAAGAAAAACTGGCTTTAGAAAAAAAATTGGGTATACTTAAAAACGACAAAGAGGCTATTGAGAAATTTACCAAAGATTATTTTTTATATGACGATAGTGTAACTATTATAAAATTTGTTGATCTCCGGAAAGAGATTCAGCAAAAGGAAGATAAAAAAATAAACCTCGATCTTTTGCAAAAACTGTATATTGTCATTGCTTCATTGGTTATTATCTCTATAACATGGTTTTTTGGGAAACGTCACAATCAAAATGAAATTATCAGCGAATAAATTATTTATCCTGGCAATGGTTTTTTTCTTCTCAAGCAGCTCTTTTGCTGTTGATAGAGGTGAGAAATTTCAGCAGGGCAAAAAAATGTTTGATAAAAAAAAATATCAAAAGGCCCAGGAACAATTAATCGCTTTTATTAATGAAGAACCATTTGAATATGAGGTAAGGGATGCTCTTTTTTATCTAGGTGAGATAAAGCGTATAAATAAAGAATATTACGATGCAATTTCTTATTATAATAAACTTGAGAAACGGTATCCTCATTCCCGATTTAGAACTGAGGTGCTTTTTTCTCAAGGCTACTGCTATTATTATATGAATCTAAGACAAAAGTCGTTAATTTATTTTAAAGATTATTTAAGCAGTATTCCTGATAGTGCTATTGACTCAGATCAGTATATTGATACTAATATGATGATTGCAGATATCTACAGGGAGAATCATCGAATAAACGATGCATTAAAATCCTATCAGGACTCTTTGTTGATTATAAACAGAAAACTGGAGTTAAAAAAGAATATTGAAATTTACAAGGAAAAGAAAAAAATAATTACTTATCAACTGGGAATGATCTATGCCTCTCAGGAAGATAAATCAGAGACAGCATATGATTTTTTAATGGAATCGATTGCACTCGGTTATCCATATTCGGATACTCTAAAGTTTTTGCTTCGTAGTTTATCGATGCATCATATCGGATTGGAAAATGGGCTTCCGGATCTGGCTATATCAGATATTCAGGTGGATGGAGATGATGTGTGGATTGCAACCTGGGGGGGAGGTCTCGTTCGCTACTCGCGCTCTTCCAATATATTTGCAAAGATCAATGTACCATCAGATCAGCTTCGTAATATTTATGTTGATTTTGATACAGTGTATATTTCATCATATGATGGTATTTTTGTCTATGACAAAAAAAGTTCAAAAATATTCAGGTTAACCTCGAAAGAGAAAATGATAACTCTTGCCCAGAAGGTTTTTAAAGATGATAGATCTATTTATTTTTCCACTTTGATGGATGGGGTAGTACGATATGATACAATAAAAAAGGATGTAGAATTACTCGATGAAAATTCATATGTTCAATCGAGAACAATTTATTCCATTGAAGGAGATCATCGCTATATTGTATTTGGAACCGTAGAAAACGGGGTCATAATCAGGGATAAAGAGAAGCAGACGACAGAATATTTAAATGTAGAAAATGGTAAAATAGCAGGTAATAATATTAAATCGCTTTTAATTGATGGACGATTTTTATGGATCGGTATTCATAAGGTCGGGGTTTACAGATATGATCTTTCCAGTAAAAAAATAAAGTTTTTTGAGCTGGATGTTTCTTATCCTTCATCAATGGCGATTAGAGGCAAAGAAGTATGGATCGGAACTTCAGGAAACGGAATCAGGATTATAAACCGGGAGACAAATAAGGTAACCCGTCTTGATGTATTGAACGGATTAAAATCAAACGAGATTCATCACATAAAAATGGAAGAAAATCACGTCTGGATTGGTTATCTTGATAATGGCGTTGATGTTATTTACAGGCCAGAGAATTTATTAAATGAATAAATCTTTTTTTCTTTGGTGTTACTTGTTTACATAATATCGATAAAATCAAAGATTGATCAAATGTATTTTGAATATAAAAATAATATATTAAACTGGTACGGTGTAAATTTAAAAAATATTACACGCAAAGTCGACGAGCTTTTGCTGAAAGAGTATAATTACGAAGGACCTTATTATTTATATTCAGAGTCTTTGTTGAATGACAGATTATCAAGGTTTAAAAATATTTTTCGTAAATCAAAATTTTATTATTCGGTAAAATCATTAAGTAATATATACATATTAAAGCGTGTAAAAAAGTTTGAAAATTTTGGTCTGGATGTTGTATCAGGGGCAGAAATTTTACGTGGTCTTTCTGCAGGATTTTCAGGGGAAGAAATGGTATATGCTGGTGTAGGAAAAACCAGTCATGAAATAGAGCTTGGCCTGGAGCATAAATTGAAAAGTTTTCATGTGGAGTCAATATCCGAGGTTCGCCAGATTGAAAGAATCAGCAGAAAAAATGGAGTAGTTGCCCGGATTACAGCGAGGTTAAATCCTGATATCGGGGTTAATACACATCATTATATAAAAACAGGAATCGAGGAATCCAAATTTGGAATATTACCGGAAGAGATGAAGCAGCTTTACGATATAGTAACGCACTCCCCATATATTGAATTAAGCGGACTACAGGTTCATCTTGGATCGCAAATTATGAGTTCAGCTCCTTTTTTTAAGGCATTAAAGTTTCTGCAAAAGAATGCCTCTATTGCTGAAAAAGAGTTAAAAAAAGAGATAGAGTATTTATCCCTTGGTGGTGGCTTTGGAATTAATTACAAGCAATACATGAAAGGTAAACCTTTAAAGGAGTTTCCTCTGGAAGAATTTGCTCAGAAATTAAATGAGATCAACAATTCTCCCTGGAGGATAGATTTTGAACCAGGTCGTTTTATATCTGCTCCTTCTGGAGTTTTAGTGAGTAATGTGTTGTATATTAAGCAACGTCAAAAAACAGGTATAGTTATTTGTAATGCTGGAATGAGTGATTTGATTCGCCCTGCTTTGTATTCAGCTTTTCATCCGATTTTATCGATGGAAATAAGGTCAAATAAAAAGAGGAAGTATGATATAGTTGGGCCTATATGTGAATCGGGAGATTTTTTTGCGAAGGGCATAGATCTGCCCGTTATTGACGAGGGAGACAAATTAATTGTCGGGTTTGCAGGAGCATACGGATCTGTAATGGGATCAAATTATAATTCCAGGCCATTTATTCCGGAGATTCTGGTATCAGACAATGAAATTGAGGTGATTCGCAGGCCACAAAGTGGTACGGATATTTTTCAGTATGAATTAAATATCTAGATCTTTTGAGATATCGAGATATTCGACTACCTTTTCCAGTATTGAGGCCGGAATATGTATGTTTTTTTCTTCAAGGCGTTTTATATATTTTTTAAAAGAAGCCCCATGTGTTGATGTTCGTGTAAATTCTATAAGTGCATTTGTTAAAGATTCTTCAATTTTGTGAAATAAATCACTTTTTTCAATAATCTTTTTTTCAAGAGGATGTAATACTTTTTTATTCACACCTCGACAGATTGTGCGATAAAAAATGAAACGTGCAATCAGATCATGCTCATAGTCATTGTTCTTAATTGCTTTATCCAGAGTCGTAAGGTTTATAACATCAACAATTTCAATTAAATATTTAGATTCCTTGAGTTCATGTGAAAGCAGGGAGTGCATAAGGTTTTGAATTTTTGCAAATCGAGGACAGTTTTTTCCATTTATTTCCTCATCAGTCTCTTCGCATTCAAGGTATAAAACAAGATCGACATCTGAGTGATCCTGAGCCATACCAAAATTTACTGATCCAAGAAAATCAAAAGCAATATTTTCTCCGCTTTGATATAATATCCGTGCAATGGTTGCAATCTCTCTTATCCTGCTATAACTGGCCTTGGTTTGATATTTACGAAAATAGTCTTTGAGCCCCAGAAATTGTTTAAAAACTTCATTGTCAGGAAATGGATTTCTCATCGCAAAAATTTCTCCATTTTTTGAAAAATATCATGGTTTAATATTTTTTGCTCCATTTTTTCTTTATCAATTATAACCTCGCAAATGGGATTAATTTCTTTTTCTACAAGTTTGTACCAGATCACTTTTTGTATATTTATCTTTTCTTTTTTTTCCAGAATAATACGAGAAAAATATCCCCCATCATCATGACCGCTCAGGGTGTCGACAGCTCCAAAATTGGATGGATTCAAATAACAGGTATCTTCCATTTTCAAAAATCCGTAATCTGAATGTATATGTCCAGAAAGGACAAGCGCTGGTTTATGAGTATCAATATACTCTCGTATACCAATTGATCCAACATGCCCATAGGAAGGAACCTTGTCCAGAGTCCCATAGGCAGGATTGTGAAGTATCATAATATCAGGGAGATGGTTTTTAAAAAACTGGAATGGTTCACTATATAATTTGCCATTTACAATATATTCATAAAATACTACAGATACCATTTCAGGTATCCCCGATGTCGGAATAGGCGCTCCGCCATATCCGGAGAATTTGATATTATCTATTAATTTCGAAGCTTTGTGGATATCAAATTTATATAAAGCTGAATATTGTAGATCCATATCATAATTGCCAGGTAAAAAAATTGTCGGGGCCCTTGCATATTTGTTTACCAGGTCTTTTATTATCTGATATTTTTCCTTCATGTTAAAAGCAGCTTTGTTGAATAAAACCTGGTATTCTTTTGCTTTGGCTAAAAAATCTGATTTATAGTTTTCAGGCATGCGTATAATTGATATTGCCAGTTCTGAAGGGGTTCCCTGAATTCCTTCTATTGCCAGATAGGAGAAAAACTCCTCCTGAATGGATACGAAATTATAAAGTTTTTCATCAGTGAAAAAAGCTTTATAAATAAGGTCTCCGGAAATAATATATAAATCTGCTTCAGTATTTTGAATTACATATCTTAATTTTTTAAGATTATCATGAATATCTGTTAAATATACTATTTCCATTTTATAATGATTTTAAAGAATAAGGATTATTTATTTCGTCTTCATAGCTATATTTTACTAGGATATTTTGGCATTGAACCGCAGGTTTTGAAATTGAAATGAATCTATTGGGTAAAAAATATTGCAAAGAAGTCTTATTTTTATATAAGCTCTTTTTTTCAGTGCGGTTTAAGGGAAAATTGATTTTTTGCAGATTATTATATTGTTCCATTTTTTCCCAGGAATCAGGTTTGTATATGGGGTCTTTTTTTTCATAAGGTTGAATCGGGTTGAGTACAAAGCATAGTAGTAAAATACATGCAGCAAAAATTCCCAATCTGGACCGATAACGATCAAGCTTGAATTCTGAATTTTGCATTCTGAGTGCAGGATGTTTTATTCCCATTACCACCAGAACGATCAGAAAAAATATCCACCCAAAAGAAGATTCAAGGGATAGAATGATAATTACAAAAATAAAAAACCAGGCCAGATATTTTTGCCGTTTTCTAAAGAATATGTAGGCGATATGTCCTCCATCCAGTTGCCCTATAGGAAGAAGGTTTATTGCTGTGATAAAAAAACCTGTCCATCCTGCAAATGCAAATGGGTGCATAATTATGGTTACTCCTTCGGGCAAATCCCGGACGGCATATATAATCAGCTTTATTAAAATAGAAGTACCGAAAATCAGTTCCCCATTTTGAAGTATTAATCCGTTCTCCGTTGAATTAACCGTATCTGATAAATATATTCCAAGTACCATTGCAGGTATACTCAGAGCAAAGCTCATAAATGGTCCCCAAAAGGAGATGTCAAAGAGAGCGCGATAGTCCGGTGGTAGTGATTTCATTTTTATAAATGCACCAAGTGTTCCAAAGGGACTTAAATAGGGAAAAGGTATCAGATATGGTGGAGTAACATCTACTCCATAATTTCTTGCATTCAGGTAATGACCAAACTCATGCGCAACCAGAATGGTTATCAAGGTTAATGAGTAAGCAAAAGAGTCAATCCATTTGCTATAACTGTTCTCCATGCTACAGTATTGACTGTAGGTAATTGTTGCAGAAAAGAGGGTTAACACTAAAAGCAGCAGATGTTTGTTACGTATGTTTTCAGGTATTGCTTTCAGAATGCGAAAGGAATCTGATAAAAAAATAGTGATAGTATTTTTAAGCATTTTCTTTTTTCTTTTGAGTTATTTTGATGGTTGTTTTTGCGGTTACTTTCTTTGGACGATTATTCATGTTATTTTCAAGTTTTTTCGTAGACTCTTTTGTGGGATATTTGGGCCGAATATGGTGGGTGCTGACAATGGTATCAATAAAACTGTTTCTAATCTTTTTTAAATCAGATAGAGTCAAGGAACAGTTATCTAATTGTCCTTCTTTTGTTTTACTTTCAATTACATAGTCAACGAGTGTTTCCAATTGTTCTCTTGTCGGGTGATCCAGGCTTCTGCTTGCCGCTTCTATCGAGTCAACAAGCATAACTACCGCAGTTTCTCTGGATTGAGGAGAGGGCCCAGGATAACAGTAATGTAGTTTGTTAATTGCATTGTTTTTATGGGAGGCTTCTTTCAATGCTTTGTGATAAAAATATTGCATGGTTGCTGTTCCATGATGTTCAGGAATAAATGCAATTACTTTCTGGGGAAGGCGATATTCAATACCCATTTCAATTCCATCCTTGACATGGTCTATAATTATTCTTGCGTATTTTTCTGGTGTGAAGCCAAGTGTTTTTTCCGAACCTTCTTTTAAATGAACATTTTCTGCGTACACTTCTGCGTTATTCATTTTTCCGATATCATGATAAAGGCATCCGACCCTTGCGAGTAAAGTATCACCTCCGATCGCTCCAACAGCTCTTTCTGCAATAGTAGCCATAGTAAGGGAATGTGTATAGCTTGAAGAGGCTACTTCTGAGAGTTTTTTAAGCAGAGGGTGGCTGTAATCGGTTAATTCCATGAGTCTGAACTTTGTAGGAAGATTAAAAAGAATCTCATATACTGGCAATATCCCAATTACCAGTATAATGCTGATAAAAGCATTACCAAACCCAGCCAAAAGCCGAAATTTGGTGGAAGGGGATATATTGTCTTTTACAAGATCGATGGCAAAAATTGCGATAATTACGACAAAACCATTTATAAGGCCTGCTTTTAAAAACTGGGTACGTTTTTCCAGCTTGTCGGTTGCATATATTCCAACGCAAACAGAGATAAAAGAAATTAAAAAAGACTCGCTTTCATTTCCAGATAATAAAAATATAAAAAAAGAGAGATAGGTACCTGTTGCAAAGGCAACCCGCGGACCAAGAAGAAGGCAACTCATTGTGGCATTAAAACTGACAGGAATAAGCAGAGCAAAATACAGTACATTGTTAAAAGTGACGATTCTGGAAATCATATAGGAATAAAAAATAATCCAGAGAAAAAGTGTGGTTAAAATTACATAAGAAGTAATGTCGCGCATGGAAAATTCTGAGAAGCGATAGATATAATAGGCGACTCCACCGAGCAGTATAAGCTGAATAATGAAAATGCCAAAGATGTAATTAAAATTTGTTTTACCTTGAAACTGGTTTATAATTTTTATTTTATCCAGTTTCTCACTGTCTATAGGATCACCTGCCCGAACAATGGTAAGCCCTTTTTTTAAGACAGCATATACAGCTTTAACATTCTCCGTAGCAATTTTTTTTCTGTTTTCTGTTTCGTTGAAATTAGGTCTCATAAAGGGGTGATAGTAGTAGTATTGTACTACGCGCAGGGCAGCCAGCTTTCTTCCTGCTTCAGAAAGAGGATATTTTTCGTTGGCAGGATTGGATTCGGTTATTCTGTTATAATTGTAATAAGAAAAAAGTGCTTTGTTATAAATTAACTTGTCTGAATTCCAGTTTAGCTCAGATTTTGAATCATCACTTGAACCTGTTGTCCTGACAAGGATTCCGTTTTTTTCCAATGCAGCAAGATTTTCAACAGGATCTTCCGTAATACCAAAATTATCAAAGAGGTATGTTGTATAAAGAGTTACCCATTTGATAAAATTCTTTTTGTTACCGGGATCTTTTAAAGCCTTGTATATCTCTTCAGGTGTTAAGGATTGAATTTTTTTCAGATAGGGGTAGTTTTCTGCGGCCTGCTGGAAACTGTTGTCTGAATTTGAGGAGATTGCAATTAAATTTTCAAATTCTGTAGATAATTCGTTAATTGCTTTCTTGAGTACCTGGTAATCTCTGTCGAAAACAAATCTGGTTTTTTCGGATACCTCAATTTTTAATTTTTCGGTCTCATAGGGAAGTTCATATCGAATATCCTTAGTAACCCGGATATCATCGAGTGCTATATCACCTGCTTCATATTCAATTATTGTTCCAATATACGGATTGGATAATATAAATGTTACGATTAAAAGAATTCCAGATATTACTATTGCTACAACTTTTTTTATAGTCTCTTTTGATCTTGGTTTATTTAAGAAATTTTCAAAATCAATGAGAAGAGAGTGCCATTTTCGTTTGAACATTCCGTCGCCAAAATGTATGGGAGATACTAATTTACAACTCTAAAAAATTGGTTTACAATATAGTGAATGTGTGATTTTATGGGATAATATCGTCCAAAAGGATTGAGTGTAATTATGTTATCAGATATTAGAAAAATTAGTTCAGTATTGCCCCATAGATATCCATTTTTACTGGTTGACAGAATTCTGGAAATGAGTGAGAATAAAATTGTAGGCTTGAAAAATGTGACAGCAAATGAGGAGTTCTTTAATGGACACTTTCCGCACTTGCCTGTAATGCCAGGGGTTCTTCAGGTGGAAGCTCTAGCTCAAGTTGCCGGTTACTTTGTATTAGGTAAACCAGGTAATGAAGGAAAAATTGGATTTTTTGCATCGATCGATAATTGCCGGTTTAAAAGGCCGGTTGTTCCCGGAGATCAGTTACGTCTTGAGATTGAAATCATCAAGATAGGTTCGAGGTTGGCTCACGTAAAAGGCGTGGGTACTGTTGAAGGTCAGGTGGCTGTAGAAGCTGAAATGAAGTTTATGATTGCACCTGAAATATAGAGGATGGAAAATATATGAGATATCAATTTAATGATTTAAATAAAAAAGTTGTGGTTGTTACTGGTTCAGGTCAGGGTATTGGCAAGGCCATTGCACTTTTGTTTGCCGATCATGGTGCAAATATTGTAATTACTGATATTAACCAGGAGACAGCTAATCTGACGGCAGAGGAAATCAGGACCAGGGGAGTAGAAGCTATAGCTGTAGCGAGCGATGTCTCCAGTAAAGACGATGTAAATAATTTGTTTGCAAAGGCAGTTGAGAAGTGGGGTCGTGTTGACGTGTTGATAAACAATGCCGGAATTACGATGGATGGTCTTTTTATTCGCATGAAGGAGGAGCAGCTTGACCGTGTATTGGATATTAACCTGAAGGGAACATTTTTGTGCGCACAGGCGGCTGCAAATGTCATGAGAAAAGAACGTTCAGGTGTTATCATTAATATATCTTCGATTGCAGCTCAGGGTAATCCGGGACAGGCTAATTACTCAGCTTCCAAGGCTGGTGTGATTGGCTTGACGAAAACTCTGGCTAAAGAGCTTGCTCCTCTGGGTATACGTTGTAATGCTATTGCCCCCGGATTTATACATACTCCGATGACCGACAAGATTCCTGAAAAATACAAGGAAAAAGTTCTTGCGGCGATACCGCTTGCCAGATTTGGGGAACCAGATGATGTTGCGAAAGTAGCTCTGTTTCTGGCATCTGATTTTTCTTCATATATAACCGGGCATATTCTGGATATAAATGGAGGGATTTCAGGTTTGTAGCATTTAATGTGTTGCAAAAAGTTTATTAAGTCACTATTGTAGGTAATTGCTTTACAATTAAAGGTAAAATTAATATTGGTCGTAAAGTGATTATAATAGAATATACAGCTATCAAAGGAGGCCTCTATGGCAGACATGGACAAAATTAAGAAGATTATTGCGGAACAGTTGGGAGTAGATGAATCAGAAATTACCCCAGAATCACACTTTGTAGATGACCTTGGTGCAGATTCACTGGACACAGTCGAATTGGTGATGGCACTGGAAGAAGAGTTTGGCATCGAAGTGCCTGATGAAGATGCGGAAAAAATACAGACTGTAGGTGACGTTGCCAAGTACATCGACGAACATGCTTGATGAATTCTTGTTTTGTAAAAAATAATATTCAACAGTAAAGGTTAATTAAAATTTGATCAGGTAAAGATAATTTGTAATTTCGGCGCCTGATCAAATTTCTCAAATGGATTCTATACGAAAAAAAGAACTGGAAAAGTTTCTTGATAATATTGGAATTAAAGTTTATCAACTTGATCTGATTAATGAATCATTAACTCATCGAAGCTTTGTAAACGAGCAAAAAAAAATATCAAAATTAAAAAATGAGTATACTGTATATAATCAGAGACTGGAGTTTCTGGGAGATGCAGTATTGGGCCTGGTAATCAGCAAGGCACTCTTCCATCGCTTTTCAGATGAGAACGAGGGAGATTTAACAAAGCGTAAAGCAATGGCCGTATGCGCTCCAACATTATCGGAAATTGCTGAAAAAATTGGAATTGGTCATTATCTTTTAATGGGTAAGGGTGAGGTTCAAAGTGGAGGCTCCCGAAAAAGTTCGAATATTGCAGATGCTCTTGAATCTTTGATTGGTGCTATCTATTTAGGATCAGAATTTGACAATGTAGAAAAATTTATTTTAAAATACTGGGAACCTTATCTTCTTGGAGGAAAAGTTGCTGAGTATAGCGTTGATTATAAGTCTAATTTGCAGGAGTATTTGATGAAAAGAGGGAAGTATCTTCCTGAATACAGGGTAGTTTCCACCTCGGGGCCTGAGCATGAAAAAATGTTTGAGGTGGCGCTTTTTCTGGCGGGAAAGGAGATTATACGTTCTGTTGACACAAGCAGAAAAAAAGCTGAGCAAAAGGCCGCTTACCAATATATGCTAAATAAACATCTGGTTTGAATCAGGGGGTAACTAGTTTAAAATAGTTACTACCATTGAAGTTTTCATATTTTGAAAAATCTATTGGGTTTCCCAAAGGAAAGTTTTTTTCTTTATTTGTTGAAACTTGGGGGATTCCGTTAACAAGAGAATAGATACCGACGGCGATCGCTTCGGCTTGAACATATTTATAATTTTTCATTCGTAAATAGTCATATTTGTTATTCAAATATGCGAGTTCTATATAGGCAGAAATTGCATTAATATAGGTTGGAATGGTCCATGTGGAGAGGTAGGGTTTTTTTAATTCTGGTAGTTTTTTATAGGTAAACACACCATTTTTTTCTAATCCAAGGCGAACATATCGGAGTATTTCATTGGAGGCGTATAGGTTATCACCTCCGTAACCTTCTATTCCATTTTCTCTTCTCCATTTTTCAGGTTCAGACTTTTCTCTTGCCCAGAAAATACTATTCAAAAGGTTTTCATCTAATTGGCCTGAATTCTTTAATGGCGACATATCTGGTCTGATTTTATCACTGTAGATCCAGGAAACATAGTTTTGACGGAGGCCACGATATTTGTCTGTATCTGCCGTGAATCCATCTTTTTGAGACCAGTATCCGGAAAAATAGATCCAGGCATCACATAAAAACCATTCAAACAGAGTTCGCTCTCCTCCATTATTGAACCAGTCAGCATAGAAGCTATTATTGAAATCTTCCTTGATTTTATTTTGTTCTACTGGGTTTGCCTTAAGGTATTCCAGGGCGATTTTATATGTATCATATCCTGGAGTAATAACTGAACTAAGAGCACCATATTTTTCTGTCTGGCCGGTTGTCAGGTGTATCGATACAACAAGGTGTGGCTTTAATGCATTGATTCGGCTTATGGTTCCGGGTTGAATTTGACCGGAATTAATATCCGGATAATCATAAAGGCGGTAACTGCCGTTAATGTCCCTTTTTTCTTCAGAGTAGAAATCCCTGTACCCGGACTTCCGTGATAAAAATACAGCAATATCAGTTTGATCTTTTTTTTCTTTATAATTATATTTTTTTAAAATTTTCTGAAATTTTTTTCTCCCTGTTTCGCTATTTAATGAATTTAAAAGATTTTGTATAATTTTAGCAATTTCATAGGTCTCAATGTTTTCTTCAAGTCCTTGATACGATGCTCCAGGACGATATGCATCAAGATACTTTCCTGTTTCAGGATCATATTTATCTCCATAGACACTATTCGGAGCAAGATGTTTTCCACCATGCCCCGGATCTATAACAACAATAAATGGCTCAGCAAATATTGTTAAAGTGAAGAATAACTGAACTAAAAAAAATAAGATCCAATCAGGTACCGGATTTCGCAATACGATTTTCAGCATCCGCAAAATCTTTTTTATACATATCACGAATTTTATTTTTGTTTTCTTCTGTTCCAGCCATATCTTCCAGGATTGCAATAGCCTGTAGTTTGGCATATCTTAAATGGGCCAGAGCAACATAGATGTTTTCGTCTCTTTGAGCCTGAACTCCCATATTGTACTGGTCGTAGGCAATAGCCAGACGAAATTTATTTTTTTGCATAAGAGATAAAGCATCTCCTACTGATTCCGGAGTTGATGTACCATCAGCATTTATACTTAATTCACCTTCTACAAGTGCATCAGCGCATTGAGACAAAAGGTCCCCTGCTTTTTGAGTATATTGGTCAATCATTGAGTTGTAAAGATTTTCAATATCTTTTCTATTTTTTGTTAACTTTTGATCGGCAACGAGGAATTCTCTTTTGTAGATATCCTTGATTCCATCTTTATAATCATCACTAAGTTTTTTAAAATTTGAATTTTCCGCATCGGTGCCAAAATTGCCCACGGCTATTTTTAATTTTTTTAGTAACTTTTGATTAATCTGGCTGTTGTGCAGGGCATTATCCTTGGCATGAATAGTATCCAGATAACTACCGTAAAGTTTTTCTTCTTTTTTCTTATCACTGCTTTGTTGGGCAGGTTCTTTCGCTGTAGAATCACCTGCAGCTGCATTTTTATCCTGCGCTAAAATATTTGTGCTTGTAATGAGCAGTGTTGCTACAAGAGTAACAATATTCAGCTTTTTAAAAGTATCATTCATAATTTTCCTCCATTGAACATTTAGTACAAAACATTAATTTAAAAAAAGTTTTACTTGCAAGCCTTTTTTTATTTTCTTATTATGACGGGAATTATATTTTTAAACAAACATTTTTTTTAATTTTGTAGATATTTAACGGCATCCAGTAACTGAGAGAAAATCGTATATCTTTTTCTCAAGGGAGTGTTTATATCTGGATTAAAGGTGGTTTCGGGTGAACGGCTCCAATTTTCTGGTTTTTGGGCGGCCATCCAGGCAGATCCTCTGATTGTCGCCTCCTTATCCTGATAACGCTCTACTTTTATCTGGTTTAAATCAGCCAGTTTTTGGCAGAGCGCATCGACATTAGACAACCCTCCTGTTATGGATATGGAGTTATAGCTTATGTTGTCAGATTTTTTTAGAAGTTCAATGTTTATCGATATTAGAAAAGCAATGCTTTCCATGATTCCGGAAAGATCATTAATAATAGAAGGCTGTGTGTCTTTATATATCCATCCGGGTTGATCACCACTTCTCCAAAATGGAGACCCCAGTCCTCCGATAAAATTTTTAAATAGCGGGGGAGATTCGACAAGACTGGCTTTTTGAATGAGTTCTTCATTAATTACGGTATTATATTTTTCGGCTAACCACGAAATTGCGTTACCTGCTCCATTTATCGTCCCTTCAAGGGTATATAGTACCTCATTTTCTTCAGATCGGGCTATGCTTTTTAAAAGGTAAGGGTTAGAAATAATTTTTTTACCACTGGTTTTTAATACAAAAGCTCCACTTCCTATATTTACAACAATTTTATTTTCAGGTAATTCGCCATTAAAAAAAAGAGCCGCATTTTGATCGCCAGATACCACTTGTAATGGAATGTTTCCTGTAGATAATCTCCCGTAATTATAAATTACAGGTTTAGGTGAAGGTAAATGTTCAGAGCGAATATGAAACAGCTTCAATAATGTAGAGTCCCATGATAATGTTTTTATGTTGAATAAAAGTGTTCTGGTTGCATTTGTGTGGTCGATTAAATACTTTTTTTCAGTTAAAATATTGTACAATAGATAGGAAACAAGGGGACCATAAAGCAGCGTACCTTTTTTTTCTTCAGTAATTGTACTTTGATCATTGTTTAACAGCCACTCTATTTTACTGGCCCCATAATGAGCAGAGAGGGGGAGTCCGGTAATATTTTTTATGTAACCTTCATGTTCAGCTATTTGCTCCAGACTTTTTTTTGTGCGGGTATCCTGCCAGCTGATGACAGGTGAGAGTGCGCGCCCACTTTCACGGGACAAAGCAACTATGGATGATCGCTGCGTCGCCAGTGCTGCAGCTGTTATGGTATGGCTTTCATTTATTTCAGTTGTTATAGTTTCCAGGATTGTATTAACCGAAGTCAGAATTTCTTCCGGGTTTTGTTCAATAGATTCGTTGCTGATTCGATTCAAAGAAATATTCACACTTTTTGTGGTAATGATGTTACCGTTTAAATCATAAAGTATGCCTTTTGTTGCGTGTGTTCCCTGGTCAAGGCCCAAAATGGATGGCTGTTTTTGAATGCTTTTCATAAAAGTGCATGTTTGACCGGGTTAATAAATCATTGTTTATGACTGTTTGGTTACTTTTATAGTCAAATGCTATTGACACCATATTAATCCAAGTTCTTCTGGCCAGCACTAATATTATGAGTTATTAGGTAATATAAATGCTAAGAGAATACGGTAGTGTCTTAATATTTACGCTTTTGTCCATTGGATTTATGTTTGGTATGCTGTTTGTCAGCAAGATAATTCGCCCAAACAGACCGAATCCAATGAAAAACTCGCCCTATGAGTGCGGTGAGGTGCCTGTTGGTAATGCCTGGGTCAATTTTAATATTCGTTATTATATTTTAGCACTGATTTTTTTATTGTTTGATGTAGAGATTGTTTTAATACTGCCAGTGGCAGTTGTTTACAAAGACTGGATTAACAATGGAACAGGGTTAATTGCTCTGATAGAGCTTATGCTTTTTGTTGCTATTTTGCTTGTGGCGCTGATTTATGCATGGGGAAGAGGTGATTTAAGCTGGATAAAAGGCTATAAATCATCGGAGAAGTCAGAAACCAATAAAAGGTGATATCGGGGGAGTTATGAGTTTATACCAGGAGTTGCCGGATAATGTTTTTATAACCAGTATCGATGATGTTTTAGGGTGGAGTAGAAAGCATTCTTTATGGTGGATGGTCTTTGGACTTGCGTGTTGTTCTATTGAGTTGATGCATACAGGAGGCCCGAGAGCAGATATTGAACGCTTTGGTGCCGCACCGAGAGGAACTCCGCGACAATCTGATTTAATTATTATTGCGGGAACTTTAACCTATAAAATGGCTTCAAGATTAAAACTGCTTTATGAGCAGATGGCCGAACCCAGATATGTTATATCAATGGGATCCTGCTCAAATTGCGGTGGTCTTTTTTCGAGTGCTTATTCTGTGGTAAAAGGTGTAGATCAAATTATACCTGTAGATATATATTTGCAGGGATGTCCTCCCAGACCGGAGGCTCTTCTTGAGGCGCTGGTGGCTCTTCAGGGAAAAGTACAAAAGGAAAAATTTCTAAGAAAGTAGATTATCATGAAATATTCTATTGATATATGTGAAAAATTGGTTCAATTGGTCTCTCCTGTTTCGGCAGAAATAATTCAGCGGGAGAGCAAGATGCCGATTGTGAAAATTTCTGCACAAGAAGTACGAAAAGTTATTCAGATTGCCGTAAGTAACCCAGGGTTAAAATTTAATTTTTTGAATAACATATCCGGAACTCATTTAACCGAAATATCTGAAGAGGGGGATATTAAAAGCAGGGGTTTTGCTCTTCTTTATGTTTTGAGTCGTTCTGATGATTTTTCATCTGTTGTTATTGGTGTGGATCTGCCCGATTTAAATCCTTCTGTAGACTCTATTGATGATATATTTGGAAGTGCAAACTGGTTTGAACGTGAAATATATGATCTTCTGGGTGTTGTTTTCAATAACAGTTGTGATCTCAGAAGAATTATGCTACCCGATGACTGGGTTGGACATCCTTTGAGAAAAGATTTTCAGGAAAAAAGCTCTTATAATGGTATACCTACAACAAGAGAAGATGAGTTAGCGGCTGTGAGGGTGGACAACTTATAATATGAACATTACACAGGAAGATATAAGATCAAGGATAGAAATTAATTCTATCAGTGGAAATGAAATAGAAGTGAACATGGGCCCACACCACCCTTCGACTCATGGTGTGATCCGTTTTATTCTTCATCTTGATGGAGAGATTGTTGTCAGAGCAACTCCTGATGTAGGTTACCTGCACCGCTCTATTGAAAAGATTGCAGAAAAGCTTCCCTACTCAGCATTTATGCCCTATACGGACCGGGTAGACTATGTTGCTCCGGTGAATTGTAATGTGGGTTATGCGCTGGCAGTTGAAACAATGGGCAATCTTGAGGTACCTGAAAGAGCCACCTGGCTACGGATGCTGGGTATGGAATTAACCAGAATTGCTTCTCACCTTTTAGGTGTGGGGGCGCTGACGGTTGACCTTGGTGCATATACCCCTTTTGTACATGCCTTACGGGAAAGAGAGTATATTTTTGATCTTATGGAAATATTAACCGGAACAAGGATGAATAATAATTATGTTCGTCTGGGCGGAGTATGCCAGAATGTTAATGATGATTTTTTTGAAAAATTGAGTAAATATCTTGATCACTTTGTTCTTTTCCTGGATGAGTTTGAAAGATTAATCGGTTTAAATAAAATTTTTATTGAGCGCCTTAAGGGAATCGGAGTAGTCAAAGCTGAGGAAGCGATTCATTTTTCACTGTCGGGGCCAAACCTGAGAGGCTCTGGTGTTCAGATAGATTTAAGAAAAACAGACAATTATTGCTTTTACGATCAGCTTGCTTTTGATGTAGTTGTCGGAAAGGGAAAGTTTGGAGTAGTTGGCGACTCTTATGATCGTTATGATGTAAGAATTGAAGAGATGAAACAGTCAGAAAAATTATTGCGTCAGATACTGTCTAAAATTAAAGAAGGAGAGATTCAGGCTAAAATTCCTAAAAAATTGATTTTACCTGAAGGCGAGCTTTATCACAGAACAGAGGCGCCAAGAGGGGAGCTTGGTTTTCATATTATCAGCGATGGAAAAAGTTTAACGCCTTATCGGGTAAAAATAAGAACAGGATCATTTACAGCGATGACTACATTATCAGACAAGTTAAAAGGTATGATGGTTGCCGATGTGATTGCCTACTTTGCGAGTCTGGATGTGGTTGCTCCGGAGGTGGATAGATGAATCAGCTTGCTTATATGATAATTCTTGCGGTAATATATCTCGGTGTAATTGTTGTTACTGCGGGAGTTTTGACTGTAGTAGAGCGTCGAATTGCCGGACGCATGCAGTCGAGAATCGGACCCAACAGGGTTGGACCACAAGGGGCGGTTCAATGGATTGCAGATGCGCTGAAGGCTCTACAAAAGGAAGATATTATTCCTGATCAGGTTCATCCATTTCTTTTTAAGATTGCTCCTTATCTGGTTTTTATGGGAGTATTTTTAACTCTGGTTCCTATCCCATTCGGTGCTTATGCCTTTATGGAAGACCTGGACGTCGGAATTTATTATGTGCTTGCGACAGCTTCTTTTGTTGTTATTGGTTTTATGATCGGAGGGTGGGCATCAAACAATAAATGGTCCTTGCTCGGTGGAATGCGTTCTGCTGCGCAGATGATCAGTTATGAAATTCCTACTGCACTTGCAATTGTTGTTATAATACTCATGGCGGGTTCATTGAATTTAAACAAGATAGTACAGGCTCAGGGAGCTCTTCCACATGAGTGGTATATTTTTCGCAATCCTTTTGCATTTATAGCTTTTTTTATTTTTTTTATTTCTGCTTTGGCAGAAGGAAACAGGGTACCCTTTGATATTCCTGAAGCCGAAAGTGAGCTTGTTTCAGGGTATAACACAGAGTATAGTGGAATAAGGTTTTTACTTTTTTTTCTGGCAGAGTGGGCAAACCTTGTGGTTATTGGCGCCCTTGTAACTGTGTTGTTTTTTGGAGGCGGTAATTTAGGGTTTGAATATCTTGTGCAGTTGCCACTTCCCGGAAGAGATCCAATGAAAATAGAAATTTTAGGCTTTTTATGGTTTTGTTTTAAAACATCAATATTTGTATTTATTATTATATGGCTACGCTGGACACTGCCCCGGGTTCGTATAGATCAGTTAATGGATATATGCTGGAAATATATGGTGCCCATAGGATTTTTTATTGTTATGGGAACAGTACTCTGGGTTTACTTTGTTCCTGATAATTCTCAAGTTGATTTTATAACAAGAATTGTGATGACAGCAATCTCTACGTGGATACTGATTTATTTTGTTTATCGGGTTTATAGAAACTTGAAAATTACAAAAGCCAAGATTCATTTGAATCCATTTTTATAGGAGCAGAGTGTAGAATGATAACATATTTTAAAAATATCTGGGACACCGCTGCTACTGTTTTTGAAGGAATGGCGATAACGCTGAGTTATATGTTTCAAAAACCAATAACTGTACAGTATCCTGATAGATTAAAAGAGCCGGTACCACATACGTTACCCGCTGGTTATCGTGGTCGCCTTGCTCTTGATGCAGAGCTATGTACAGCTTGTGCGTTATGTCAAAAAGCATGTCCGATCGATGTAATCGATATGAAAGGAATGAGAACAGAGGGTAAAAAGGGTTTAACGCTTATTTATTTTAATATTTATCATGGGAAATGCATGTATTGTAATCTTTGTGTTGAGGCTTGCCCGGCTGAAGATGAGGAGAGTCATCAAACTGCTCTCTATTTTAAAAAGGATTTTGAAGGGGTTGGTCTTAAAAGTAGCGATTTAATTGAACAGTTTATTCCGCAAGAGCAGGCAAAGGCTTTATTTAAAGAAGCTACAGATTTTGCAGAGAAAAGAGCGAAAGAAAAAAAACAGGCAGAGTCAGCACCGAAGCCGGACTCTTCTCTAAAGCCGGAAGGGGGAGCGTAATATGAAAGATGTTATTTTTATAGCGATTGCATTAGTTACCCTGGGGGGTGCTCTTTTTACAGCATTTAATAAAAGTATCATCAATGCAGCATTGGGACTTTTATTATCTCTGGTTGGTACAGCCGGTATTTATATTTATTTAAGTGCAGATTTTCTTGCGGTTTCCCAGATATTAATCTATGTGGGCGGGGTAATGGTCGTAATTTTATTCAGTATAATGCTTACTAGCGGTGGGGGGCAGGTGTTTTCAAATAATCCGGCAATGAGCTTGCTACCGGCGATTTTACTTGTTACAGGCTTTGGGGCAATATATTTTTATACTACATGGAATACTGATTTTACTTTCTTTAAAAATGAGTATACACCTACTACAAAAATGATTGGAAATATGCTGTTAAAGGAATATATTGCAGTGTTTGAACTTGTTTCTGTTTTAATCGTTGTACTTCTTGTTGGTGCTGGTGTTTTTTTGCGTAAGGAGCTCGTACTAAAAGATTCTTCAAAATCAGAAGAGGAGAGTGAAGAATGAATTTGATATCAGAAAATCCATATGCATACTTGGCTATTGCTATAATAATGTTTTCTCTGGGTTTGGTAACTGTTTTAACGCGGACAAATATTCTGGCGATTCTTATGGGGCTTGAGTTAATGTTAAATGCTTCTGCACTGAATTTTATTACTTTTGCCTTTTTTCGTAATAGTTCTATACTGGTAAACGGTCATATTTTCGCAATTTTTGTCATTATTTTAGCTGCTGCTGAAACAGTTGTGGCTTTTGCGATAGTATTGACAATTTTTCATCAACGACAGACTGTGATGAGTGACAAATTAAATAAATTAAAAGGGTAGATATGATAACTATTGAAAATTTTATCTGGCTTATACCTGGCGCACCTCTTGCCGGTTTTATCATAAATGGATTCATTTCCTTTTTTGCAGG